>Ga0265798_10000115_pt1 | contig 154343 bp, 155 predicted proteins | sample P3T30metagenome_FD_192430 | JGI IMG/M metagenome (GOLD analysis project Ga0265798, IMG submission 192430) | Plant litter microbial communities from East Loma Ridge, Irvine, California - P3 T30 | ecosystem: Environmental > Terrestrial > Plant litter > Unclassified | place: USA: California...
GAGCGCCGTCGAGAGCTCCCGGGCGCCGAGCGCACGGCCGCGGCCGACCAGCCAGCGGGTGAGCGGTTCGAGCAGCGCGAGCTGCTCGTCGCCCTCGGCGGGCAGCCCCGCCGCGCCGGCCTGCCAGAGCACCCGGAAGGCGGGCGCGTACTCGGGCGAGGGCTCGAGGGCGAGCTCCTCGATGCCGTGGCCGAGGCCCGCGAGCTCCGCCACCGCGCGCTCGAGCGCGGCGCGCGCCTCGGGGTCGATGGCGATCCCGGTGAAGTCGTCCCACGGCGTGGTCGTCATGACGGCCAAGTTGAACCGGCCCTCCCCGCGCACCGCGGCGCCGAGCAGGCTGCCGCCCTCCCACTCCGGCGCGCGCACCGTGAACGGGTGCGGGATGCGGCCGTTCACCCGGCCGATCATGCCCTCGAGCAGCAGGGCCGCATCCGCCACCGAACGGGCGAGCGGACCGGGCACGACGAGTCCGCCCGGGGAGTCCATGCCGGTGCCGGCGGGGACGAGGCCGCGGCTGGGCTTGAGGCCGACGAGGCCGGTGATGGCGGCGGGGATGCGCACCGAGCCGCCGCCGTCGGAGCCGGGCGCGAAGGGCAGCATGCCGGCGGCGACCGCGACGGCCGCCCCTCCGCTCGATCCGCCCGCGCCCGTGGACGGGTCGTAGGGGTTGCGGGCCGGCCGGCCGGCGAGCGGCTCCGTGTAGGAGGGGAAGCCGAACTCGGGCACCGCGGTCTTGCCGAGGCTGATCGCGCCGGCGTCGTCGAGCACTCGCGCCAGCGGTCCGCTCTCCTCGGGCACGTAGCCCTCGAGCAGTCGCGAGCCGCCGCCCATCGGCACGCCCGCACGCGGCGTGAGGTCCTTGTCGGCGAAGGGCAGGCCCCAGAGGATCGTGCTGCCGATGCCGGCGTCGCGCAGGGCGCGGGCCCGCTCCAGCGCCAGCTCGGGCGTGACGGTCGCGAAGGCGCCCAGCTCCGGATCGAGCCGCTCGATGCGGCGCAGGTAGTGCTCGACGAGGTCGACCGGGTCGAGCTCGCCCTTGTGCAGCCAGTCCCACTGCTCGTTGGCGCTGAGGTGATGCAGTTCGAACATGCGTCGAGCCTATTGACTTCTCCGGCCGCACCTGGTTGGTTCATTACATCACTAATGAACCCGCCAACCGGTGGGCGCAGACCAGGAGAGGAGGTGCCTCCGTGGATGAGGGCAAGCCGATCTTCGTGCAGATCGCCGAGCAGATCGAGAACGACATCATCTCGGGCGCACTCCCCGAGGAGGGCCAGGTGCCGTCGACGAACGAGTTCGCCGCGTTCCACCGCATCAACCCCGCCACGGCGGGCAAGGGCGTGAACCGGCTCGTCGACGCGGGGGTGCTCTACAAACGGAGGGGGATCGGCATGTTCGTCGCCGAGGGCGCGCGCGCCCGACTGATCGAGGGCCGCCGCGAGCGGTTCCAGGACGAGTACCTCGGGCCGCTGCTGGCCGAGGCCGCGAAGCTCGGCATCGACCGCCAGCAGCTCATCACCATGCTCGAGAAGGGGAAGAACGCATGAACGCCGTCGTCGAGGTCACCGGCCTCAGCAAGCGCTTCAAGGACGTCGTCGCACTCGACGACGTGAGCCTCAGCCTGCACGAGAACACGATCCACGGCCTGCTCGGCCGCAACGGCGCGGGCAAGACCACGCTCATGCAGCTGCTCACCGGCCAGGACTTCCCGCCGCACGGCACCGTGCGGGTCTTCGGGCAGCACCCGGTCGAGAACGCCGCGGTGCTGCGCCGCATCTGCTTCATCAAGGAGAGCCAGAAGTACCCGGAGAACTTCACCGCCGGGCACGTGCTGCGCAGCGCCTCGTGGTTCTACGAGGGCTGGGACCAGGGCTTCGCCGACCAGCTCGTCCGCGAGTTCCGGCTGCCGCTCAAGCGCGAGATCAAGAAGCTCTCGCGCGGTCAGCTCTCGGCCGTCGGCGTCATCGTCGGCCTCGCCGCGAGGGCGCCGCTCACCTTCTTCGACGAGCCCTACCTCGGCCTCGACGCCGTCGCGCGGCAGCTGTTCTACGACCGGCTGCTCGAGGACTACGCCGAGCACCCCCGCACGGTCGTGCTCTCGACCCACCTCATCGACGAGGTCGCGAACCTGCTCGAGCGGGTGATCCTCATCGACCAGGGCCGCATCCTCATCGACGACGAGGCCGAGAACGCCCGACGAGCCGCCACGACGGTGGCCGGACGAGCGGATGCGGTCGACGCCTTCGCCGCCGGCCGCGAGGTGCTGCACCGCAGCGGGCTCGGCGGCCTGAGCGCCGTCACGGTGCGCGGCCAGCTCAGCGACCAGGACCGGGCCGCGGCCGACGCCGCCGGCCTCGACCTCTCCCCCGTCAGCCTGCAGGACCTCGTCGTGCGCACCACGTCGGGCACCGACCGGAAGGAGGTGGCGTGATGACCGCCGCCGCCGCAAGCCTCACGACCGCGCAGCCGGCGCGGCGCCCGTCCCGCGTGCTCGGCGTCGTGCGCCTGCACCTCGTCGACGGCTGGAACTACGTCTTCGTGCCGTGGCTCGTCACCGGCGCCGCGCTGCTCATCTCGATCGTGATCGCGATCATCATCGCCCGGGCCAGCGGCGGCAGCGCCGTCGGCGCGGACGGCTTCACCGAGGGCGTGCAGTTCTCCGGCGCCGGCCAGGCGATGTTCTGGTACCTCGGCGTGATCGCCATCCAGACCATCAACCTGGCGCTGCCCTTCGCGCTGGGCCTCAGCGTCACCCGGCGCGAGTTCCTGCTCGGCACCGGCGCGGTCTTCCTCGGCATCTCGCTGATCAACAGCGCCCTCTACACGGTGCTCGGCGGGCTCGAGGAGCTCACCGGCGGGTGGTGGGTCGGCACCCGCATGTTCACCTCGCTCATGCTGCACGACGTCGACCCGCTCGGCCGCTTCGTGTTCTTCACCTGCCTGCACCTCGTGGTCTTCACCTTCGGCGCCGCCATGGCCAGCGTCTTCTTCCGGTGGAAGGCGATGGGCACGACCATCACGATCATCGCCCTGGCCTTCCTGCTCGTCGGTCTGGCGGCGCTCGTGACCTTCACGGACGGCTGGGCCGGCATCGGCGACTGGCTCGCCGCCTCGGGAACGGTCGGCGTCGGGCTCTGGACCCTGCCGCTGACGGCGCTCTGCAGCCTGGCGACCTGGGCGCTGCTCAGCCGGGCGACGCCGAAGGGCTGACCGAGCAGCGGAGGGGCGATCCCGGTCGGGACCGCCCCCTCCGTGCGCGTCGCTCGCGCTCAGCGCCCGCCGTGCGTGCGCGGCTCGGCGCCGTGCCGCTCGCCGCGCAGCAGGCGGAACAGGCCGGCGCGCTGGGGGCCGGGGCCGTCCGCGTCCGACAGCCGCTTCTGCAGCAGCACGGTGCCGAGCCAGCGGTCGAACTTGAAGCCGACCCGGCCCATCCGCCCGATCTCGGCGAAGCCGGCGTTCTGGTGCAGCCGGATGGACCCTTCGGCCTTGCGGTCGGCGATCACCGCGAGCATCTCGCGCACGCCGGCGGCGCGGCAGCGGGTGATGAGCTCGGCGAGCAGCGCCTTGCCCAGCCCCTTGCCGGTGGAGGCGGGGCGCAGGTAGATGGAGACCTCGACCGTGTAGCGGCCGCCGGCGCGCTGCTGCCAGGGCTCCCCCAGCGCGTAGCCGATGATCTGCTGCGACGGCGAGACGGCGACGAGGAACGGCAGGTTCAACCGGGTGAGGTAGGCGAAGGTGCGCCGCCACTCCTGCAGCGACTTGGCCTTCTCGGCCAGGGTGATCGACGAGTTCTCGACGTAGTGGCCGAAGATCTCGCGCACGTAGGGCAGGTCGGCCGCGTGGGCCTCGCGGATCGAGAACTCGAAGACGGGCTCCGGCGCGGGCTTCGGGCGCAGGTGCGGGGGCAGCCGGCGGCGCGGTGCGTACTCCTCCTCGAGCATGCTCAGAGCCTCCAGTCGATGCCGTCGTCGCCGAGCTCCTCGAGCAGGGCGTTCGCTCGGCTGAACGGGCGCGAGCCGAAGAAGCCCCGACTGGCCGAGAGCGGACTCGGATGCACGGACTCCACGACGGGCACGTCCTGCAGCAGCGGCTTGAGCTTGCCCGCATCCGCTCCCCACAAGATCGCGACCAGCGGCTCGTCGCGCTCGACGAGGGCCTGGATGGCCAGCTCGGTCACCGCCTCCCAGCCCCGCTTGCGGTGCGAGCCGGGCTCCCCCGGCTGCACGGTGAGCACGCGGTTGAGCAGCATGACCCCCTGCTCGCTCCAGCGGCTCAGGTCGCCGTGCGCGGGCGGGGTGATGCCGAGATCGCTCTGCAGCTCCTTGTAGATGTTCTGCAGGCTGCGCGGCAGCGGGCGAACGTGCGGCTCGACCGCGAAGGAGAGCCCGATCGCGTGGCCCGGCGTGGGGTACGGGTCCTGGCCGACGATGAGCACGCGCACCGCGTCGAGCGGGTAGGTGAAGGCCCGCAGGACCAGCGAGCCGGCGGGCAGGTAGCCCCGGCCGGATGCGGTCTCCTCGCGGAGGAACTCGCCGAGCTCGGCGATGGTGCCGGCGACGGGCTCGAGGGCGCGCGCCCAGCCCGGGTCGATGAGCTCGGAGAGCGGCTGCGGACTCATCCGCCGCTCAGACGGTGACGGGCGGCAGCGCCGACCAGGGGAAGGTGATCCAGCGGTCCGTCCTCTTCCAGACGTAGTCCGGCTCGAGCACGGTGCCCGGCTTCGAGTAGAGCGTGACCGAGCGCACCTCGGCGCCCATGCCCTCGATGAGTCCGACGACCATCTTGAGGGTGCGGCCCGAGTCGCTCACATCGTCGACGAGCAGCACCTTCTGGCCGTTCAGCGAGGGGGCGTCGAGCAGCGGCGGCAGCAGCACCGGCTCGGGCAGCGTGGCCTCGACGTCGGTGTAGAACTCGACGTTGATCGAGCCGCAGCTCTTCGTGCCGAGCGCGTAGGCGATCGAGCCGCTGAGCAGCAGGCCGCCGCGGGCGATCGCCACCACCACGTCCGGGGTGAAGCCGTTGCGCAGCACCTCCTCCGCGAGGCCGCGCGAGGCGTCCGCGAAGTCGTCCCAGCTGAGCACCTCCCGCTCGCCGCTCATCGTCGCCGTCCCGTCGTCGCCCGCTGCTGCATCCGATCAATCTACCCGCGGCCGGTGCTCAGTCCCGGACGCGCAGGGGGCCGCGATGCACCAGGTGCACGGCCGACTGCGCCACCGGCTTCACGATCAGCAGATCGTTGCTGACGTGCCCCGGCAGCTCGACGGCGTGCACGATCGCCTCGGCGACGTCCTCCGCAGCGAGCGGGCCGTCGATGTCCTGGTAGACCGCATCCGCCTTCGCCTGGTCGCCGCCGAAGCGGGTCAGCGAGAACTCCTCCGTGTGCACCATGCCGGGCGCGACCTCGACGACGCGGATCGGCTCACCGCTCAGCTCGAGGCGCAGCACGTTCGTGACCGCGCGGGCGGCGAACTTCGCCGCGTTGTAGCCGCCGCCGCCCGCGTACGGGAAGTGCGCGGCGGTGGAGGTCAGGTTGAGCACGTCGGCGTGACCGGCCTCGCGGGCGCCCGCGCGCAGCGAGGGCAGCAGCGCGGCCGTCACCTGCTGCAGCGCGATGACGTTGATCTCATACATCCAGCGCCAGTCCTCGACGTCGCCGTCCTCGACCCGGTCCGTGCCCTTGGCGCCGCCGGCGTTGTTGACGAGCGTGGTGATCGGGCCCCAGGCCTCGACCCGCTCGCGCAGCGCCGCGACGTCGGCGGCGCTCGTCAGGTCGGCGGCGAAGACCTCGGCGCCCGTCTCCTCGGCGAGCGCCGCGAGCCGCTCGGCGCGCCGGGCGACGCCCAGCACCTCCCAGCCGCGCTCGCGCAGCAGCCGCACCGTGGCCTCGCCGATGCCCGAGCTCGCGCCCGTCACGACCGCACGTCGAAGTACCATTCCCGCTCCATCCGCATCCTCGACGCGCGCCGTCAGCGCTGCGCCGCTCTCCAGGTGTCTGCCACCCTAGCCAGATGACCACCGCCGCTTCCCCGGGACAGGGCACGCCGCAGCGCGTACCGTTCTGGGACAACGCGCGATTCGCCTGCGTGACGCTCGTCGTCATCGGCCACGGGGTGCAGCGGCTGATCGCCGACTTCGACGGCGCCCTCGTGCTCTACCTGGTGATCTACGCCTTCCACATGCCGGCGTTCGCCATCATCAGCGGCTACTTCTCCAAGGCCGGTCCGCCGAGCGTCAAGGCGCTGCGCCGGGTGCTCACCGACATCGTGCTGCCCTACGTGATCATGGAGTCGATCTGGACCCTGGTGCAGTTCCTCGTCGAGGGCCGCAGCGAGTTCAACCCCTCGCAGCCCTCCTGGACCCTGTGGTTCCTGCTGGCTCTGGCGATCTTCCGGCTCGTGCTGCCCTACCTGGCGCTGCTGCGCTGGCCGCTGCTCATCTCGGTGGTGCTGTCGGTGGGCGTCGGCTACTTCGCCAACGTCGACTCGACGTTCTCCCTGTCGCGGGCCATCGGCATCCTGCCGTTCTTCGTACTCGGCTGGAAGCTGCGCGAGGGCGCCCTCGTCGACGGCTGGCTGCGCAAGCCGACCGGCTCGACCCTCATCCGCATCGTCGCCGGCCTCGTGCTGGCCGGCTGGACCGCCGTGGTGGTGCTGCACCGCGACTACTTCCGCGACGTCGATCTGCGCTACTGGTTCTTCTACAGCGAGAGCTACCACGGCCTCGGCGAGGACGTCTGGTGGGCGGGCCTCGTGCGGCTGGCCCTCATGACGCTGGCGGTGCTGCTCTCGGCCGCGTTCCTGGTGCTGCTGCCGCGCGGTCGCAACTGGACCACGGCCCTCGGCCGCCGCACCATGTACGTGTACCTCCTGCACTCCTTCGTGCTCTACCCGATCCGCGAGAGCGGCTTCCTGCAGTCCGATGCCGCCGACCAGTGGTGGGTGCTGCCCGTGGTCGCGTTCTGCATCGTGCTCTCGGCGGCGCTGGCGACGAAACCCGTGATGCGCCTCCTGCGGCCGATCATCGAGCCGCGTCCGTCCTGGCTGTTCAAGGACGGTCTGCCGCCTCGCGGCGGAGGTCCACGAGCGGATGCGGGCGGCCGCCCCGCCGACGCCGCCCCGCCCCGCGGGGACTGATCCGCGACGCCGCGCGTTACGCGTGGTGTCGGCCGGATTGCCGGGTCGGATGCGCGTGCCTAGGCTCGCAGCGCGGCGCGAGGGACAGCGGGCCGAAGCGGTACCAGCACGCGACACCCGACGCCGGATCGACCAGAGCCCGGCCAGAACCACCTGAGGGAGCAAGCCATGAGCGAGAACACGACGGAGTGGCGCTTCGAGACGAAGCAGATCCACACCGGCGCCCAGCCCGACCCGGTCACCAACGCGCGGGCGACGCCGATCTACAAGACGACGTCCTACGTCTTCAACAACGCCGACCACGCGCAGAGCCTCTTCGCGCTGGCCGAGTTCGGCAACATCTACACGCGCATCCAGAACCCGACCCAGGCGGTCGTCGAGGAGCGCGTCGCCGCGCTCGAGGGCGGCACCGCCGCGCTGCTCGTCGCCTCGGGCCAGGCCGCCGAGACCTACGCGATCCTCAACATCGCGCAGGCCGGCGACCACATCGTCTCGAGCTCGTCGATCTACGGCGGCACCTACAACCTCTTCAAGTACACCCTCGCGAAGCTCGGCATCGAGACGACCTTCGTCGAGAACCAGGACGACGCCGACGAGTGGCGCCGTGCGGTGCGCCCGAACACCAAGCTGTTCTTCGGCGAGACGATCGGCAATCCGAAGATCAACATCCTCGACATCCGCACCGTCGCCGACGTGGCGCACGAGGCCGGCGTGCCGCTCATCGTGGACAACACGATCGCGACGCCGTACCTCATCCGCCCCTTCGAGCACGGCGCCGACATCGTGGTGCACTCGGCCACGAAGTTCCTCGGCGGCCACGGCACCGTCATCGGCGGCGTGATCGTCGACGGCGGCAGCTTCCCCTGGTCGCAGCACGTCGAGAAGTTCCCCGGCCTCACCGAGCCCGACCCCTCGTACCACGGCGTCAGCTACACGGGCGCGCTCGGCGACGGCATCGCCTACGTCATCAAGGCCCGCGTGCAGCTGCTGCGCGACCTCGGCGCCTCGATCTCGCCCGACAGCGCCTTCTCGCTGATCCAGGGCATCGAGACCCTCTCGCTGCGCGTCGAGCGCCACGTGCAGAACGCGCAGGAGATCGCCGAGTGGCTCGAGGCGCAGCCCGACGTGGCCGAGGTCAACTACTCGGGCCTGCCGTCGAGCCCCTGGTACGCCCAGGCGAACCGCTACGCGCCCAAGGGCGTCGGCGCGGTGCTGAGCTTCGAACTCAAGGGCGGCGTCGGCGCCGGCCGCGCCTTCGTCAACACGCTCGACCTGTTCAGCCACCTGGCGAACATCGGCGACGTACGCAGCCTCGTGATCCACCCTGCCTCGACCACCCACTCGCAGCTCACCCCCGAGCAGCAGCTCACCGCCGGCGTCACGCCCGGCCTGGTGCGCCTGTCGGTGGGCCTCGAGAACGTCGAGGACCTCAAGGCCGACCTGGCAGCGGGTCTCGCCGCGGCCCGCGCACTGGCGGCCGCGACCGTCTGAGCCGCACCATCACCCCGATGAGGGCCCGCGCGTAACGCACGCGCGGGCCTTCATCCGTCTCCGCCAGAATGGAGGGGACATGGACTGGCAGACACCCGAGGACAGCGTTCCCAGCGGCTTCATCACCGAGGCGAACCGGCGCTCGCTGCTCGGCAAGCCCGCAGCGAGCGGCGCCTGGCGCATCGGCGACCCCGAGGGCGAGCGCCGCTTCGCGAACCTCGGCACCCTGCCGCTGGAGCACGGCGAGCTGCCCGGCACCCGCATCGCCTACGAGACCTGGGGCGAGCTCAACGCGGCGCGCGACAACGCCGTGCTCATCGTGCACGCGCTCACCGGCGACAGCCATGTGCTGGGCCACGCCGTGCCCGGCCACGCCACCGCCGGCTGGTGGGAGGGCATCGTCGGCCCCGGCAAGGCCGTCGACACCGACCGCTGGTTCGTGGTCTGCAGCAACATGCTCGGCGGCTGCCAGGGCTCCACCGGCCCCAGCTCGCTCGCCCCCGACGGCATCGAGTGGGGCTCGCGCTTCCCCTACCTCACCGTGCGCGACCAGGTGGCGGCGCAGGTCGCGCTGAGCGACCTGCTCGGCGTGGAGCGCTGGGCCGCCGTGATCGGCGGATCGGCGGGAGGGATGCAGGCCGTCGAGTGGGCGGCCACGCACCCGGAGCGGGTCGAGCGCCTCGCCGTGCTCGCCTCGGCCGCGCACACGGGCGCCGACCAGATCGCGGCGAACACGACGCAGTCCGAGGCCGTGCGGATGGACCCGGGCTTCCACGGCGGCGACTACTACGACCTGCCCGACGGCGAGGGACCGCACCGGGGGCTCGCCCTGGCACGCCGGATGGCGCTGCTGAGCTACCGCTCGGCCACCGAGCTCAACGGGCGCTTCAACCGCAGCTGGCAGAGCGCCGTCTCACCGTATGGCGGCGAGGGCCGCTTCGCGGTGGAGAGCTACCTCGACTTCCACGGCAACAAGTTCACCCGCCGCTTCGACGCCAACAGCTACCTGGTGCTGCTCGAGGCGATGAACTCGCACGACGTCGGCCGCGACCGCGGCGGGCTCGCGGCCGCGCTGAGCCGGGTGACGGCCCGCAGCGTGGTGCTCGCGATCGACAGCGACCGGCTCTTCCCGCCCGCGGATCAGGAGCTGCTGGCGGCGCATCTGCCGCACGGGCTCGACGGCCCGCATCCGGTCGTCGTCTCCTCGGAGTACGGCCACGACGGCTTCCTCATCGAGGAGGAGCTCGTCGGCGAGCAGCTGCGGCGGCTGCTGGCCAGCTGACGTCGGCCCATTCTGGGGGTCAGAGCGGCGTTCGCGCCGCGGGTACACTCCCCCAGGGAGCGTGGTCATGAGCATCGATGTGGCGGTCATGAGCGGCAGCAGGATGTCGCTCGACGGACTGGTCGCCATGCTGCGCGCAGGCTCCCCCGCCATCGACATCGTCGCGACCGCCTTCGACTGGCGCGATCTCGAGCGCCGCATGCGCACCACGCCCGATGTCGTCGTCGTGGAGCTCGGCGCCGGCGACGTCACCTGGGGGCTCGACGGCGTGAGCGCGCTCGCGGAGCGCGACCTCCGCACCGTCGCCATCAGCCCGCGCCGCGACCCCGTCTGGCTGCGCGCCACGGTCGAGGCCGGAGCGAGCGCGGTCGTCACCCGTTTCGATGGAGCGGACGACCTCGTCAGGGCGGTCGAGACCGTCGCGAGCACCGGCCGCATGGTGCCCGCCGAGCTCGAGCAGGGCGGCGAGCCCGAGCCCCGCACCGGCGAGCCGACGCTCGGCGCGCGGGAGCAGGAGGCGCTGCGCCTCTTCGCCTCGGGCCTCACCATCCGCGAGGCCGCCTTCGAGATGTCGACGACGGAGGAGACCGTCAAGTCGTACATCAAGCGCGCCCGCCGCAAGTACCGCGCCGCGGGCCTGCAGCTGGGCACCAAGATCGAGCTGCGCCGGCACGGGATCCGCCAGGGTTGGCTCGCCCCGGACTGATCGGCGCCGCGTCGACCACGGCTGTCGCCCGAGCACGGGCCGCCGCTAGGCTGAGCCCCCTATGGAGCTCATGGGCAAGGAGCGCGACCGCCTGGCGCAGCGATCGGTGCGCTTCGTCGGTCTCGCGGGCGCGGTCATCGCGCTGCTCTGCATGCTGCTCGGCGGCGGCGTGGAGCCCTCCTCCTGGGTGGCCACCGGCCCCGGCTGGCTGCTGCTCGCCCTCGCGCTCACCGCCATAGAGCGCAGCGGCTCCGTCGCCTGGCCCATCGTCGGCCTGCTCGGCGGCACCGCGGTGCTGGTCGCGCTGCTGATCGTCGAGCCGCTGCCGCTCGGCGAGGGCGTGGCCGTCGGCGTGGCCGCGCTGGCCGGCGGTGCGATGCCCGCCTTCGCGCTCGTGCTCGCGGCCGGCGCCGGACGCGCCGTCGTGCTCGGCCTCGCCACCGTCTCGAGCGTCGTGCTCGTCGAGCTGCTCACGGGCGGCGCGACGCTGCTGACGCCCTACTCGGTGGCGGTCGGCCTCGGCTGGCTCATGTTCGCCATCCTCGGCTACTGGCTGCGGGTGAGCCTGCTGCGCATCACCGGGCGCATCGAGAGCATCGGCCGCGCCTACCGCGCCGAGCGCCAGGCCAGCGAGCGCGAGGCGCAGCGCCGGCAGAACGCCCGACTGCTGCACGACACCGTGCTCGCGAGCCTCACCCTGCTCGCCCATTCCGGTCACGGTGTGAACGCCGACGCCATGCGCAGCCAGGCCGGCGACGACGCCCGCCTGCTCCGCCAGCTCAAGACGAGCTCGGTGCCCGACTCCGCCGTCACGATCCTCAACGCCGCCGAGCCGGTCGACGAGACCCCGCTCGGTCACACCCTCGAGTCGGTCAAGCAGCGCTTCGGACGGATGGGGCTGCAGGTCAACTGGCACGGCTCCGCGCGGCTGCTGCTGCCCGCGGAGGTGCTCGACGCGTTCCTGCGCGCCATCAGCGAGTGCCTCGAGAACGTGCGGCGGCACGCGGGGGTGCCCGAGGCGCACGTGACCATCAGTGACGACGAGCACGTCGTGCGCGCCATGATCATGGATCAGGGCGTCGGCTTCGACCAGGCGCTCGTCGACGAGGGCCGCCTGGGCCTCAAGGAGTCGGTCGTCGCCCGGCTGCAGGAGGTCGGCGGCAGCTCGCGGCTGTTCTCGGCGCCCGGCAGCGGCACGACGGTGGTGCTGGAGGTGCCCAAGTCATGAGCCTCGGGATCGACGAGACCACCCTCACCGGCATCGGCGGACGCACGGGCGTCGGCCGCCGCCGGGTGCGCACCCGCAGCACGATCGCCGCCCGCCGCGTGCACAGCGCGGGCGTCGGCAGCGCCTCGCCCATCGTGCTGGCCGCGATCCTCTGCGGGGTGCAGGTCTTCTTCGGGGTCGCCGTGCTCGTCGCGAACTGGAGCGCGCATCCGCTGCCGCTGCTGGCCGCCGCCGCCTGGGCGGTGCTGCTCTTCGCCGAGGCGACCCTCGCCGTGATCGTCAGCTACAACGGCGAGCGGCTGCCCACCGGGCTCTTCGTCTTCTTCCTCACCGCGCTCGGCGTGGCCGTGCTGCTCGACCTGGTCTCGATCTGGTCGGTCGAGGACATCGGCGGCTACGCCAGCGCCTCGATCGGCGCCGGCTTCGCGCTGCTGCTCACCATCGCGCAGCGCCGGCGCCGCGAGATCGTCATCGCCATCGCGGTGCTCGGGGTCGCGCTACTCGCGGCGATCCTGCTGACGACCCCGCTCACCGCGGCCACACTGCCCTCGCAGCTCATCGCGCTCTGCCTCGCCTGCCTGCCCGCCGCCATCGGCCTCTACGTCGTGGGCGGCTTCCGCGCGATCGTGCAGCGCGCGCTCGACCGCGTGCTCGTGCAGTCGACGATCGCCGGCCCGCGCCTGGCCTTCGGCATGCTCGCCTCCGAGGAGCTCGCCCGGCTCGACGCCGCCGCCGAGGAGCTGCTCGAGTCGGTCGCCGACGGCCGCCGCCCGCTGCCCCTCGACGCGGCGAGCGCCTCCCGCGCCGCGACCATCGCGACCGAGCTGCGCCTGCACCTGCTCGACGGGCGCAAGCAGAGCTGGCTCTACCACGCGGTCAGCGAGTCGGAAGTGCTCGGCCCGACCGTGCGGCTCAGCGACCCGCATACGCTGGCGGGCCTGCTCGACCAGCATCAGCGCGACGGGCTGCTCACCGCGGTCTGGCTGCTCTCCAGCGAGCTGCAGCGCTCGGGCATCTCGATCAGCCTGGGGCCGGTGCGTCCGCAGCCGCCCGGCGCCCCGCAGGACCGCCGCAAGCTCGTGCCGATCGTGATCGAAGTCGAGGGCTCCAGCCGTGGCGGCGTCGACCCGGCGACCTGGGACGAGCTGAGCAAGGTCGGCACCTTCCACGACTCGGTGAAGCAGCAGGTCCTGCGTGTCGAGATCGAGTGCTGGGTCGCCGACCCGGCGGAGGCCTAACATTGACGACGACCGTTTCCGAGATCCGAGGACACCACACGTGACCGACACCCCTCCCATCCGCATCGCGCTCGTCGATGACCACAAGATGCTGCTCGGCGCGCTCACGGAGTGGATCCGCGGCGCGGCCGCGGACATCGACATGGTCGCCGCCGTCGACACCTGGCCGGCGCTGCTGACCCACCCGAACTTCCCGGTCGACGTCGTGCTGCTCGATCTCGACCTCAAGGACAACATCCCGGTCTCGCTCAAGATCTCGACGCTGAACACCGCCGGCGTCAAGACCGTGCTCATGAGCACCTACTCCGAGGCCAACGTCGTGCGCGAGGCCCTCGCGGCCGGGGCGCTCGGCTACATCGTCAAGAGCGAGGACGCCGACATGATCGTCGAGGCGATCCGCCTCGCGGCCCGTGGCGAGTCCTACATCTCGGCCGAACTCGACCTGGCGATCAACGCCGGCGAGGTCGGCGGCGCTCCCAAGCTCAGCGCGCAGGAGCGCCGGGTCATGGCGCTCTACGGCGCCGGCGAGCCGGTGAAGGCCGTGGCCTTCCAGCTCTCCATCTCGGAGGAGACGGCGAAGAGCTACCTCAAGCGCATCCGCGAGAAGTACCGCGTGGCCGGCATCGACGTCGGCACCAAGGTCGCCCTGCGCAAGCGCGCCATCCAGGACGGCATCCTCATGGAGCAGGGCTCCCCCCGCTCCTTCTGAGCCTCGGCACGTACGGAAGGCCGCGCACCCTCGGGTGCGCGGCCTTCGTCGTACGAGCCCCGCGAGCGGATGCGGTCAGCCCGCGGGCGGGGTCCACGCGATCGGCTGGGTGTGCTCGATCTTCGCGGTGCGGTGGAACTGCAGCGCGTAGATCGCGATCACGAGGCCGATGGAGCCGAGCACGATGCCGACCCAGGCGGTGGAGGCGTAGCCGAGCCCGGCGGTGATGACGACGCCGCCGAGGTAGGCGCCGAGGCTGTTCCCGAGGTTGAGCGAGGCGTGGTTGAGCGCCGAGGCGAGCGTCTGGCTCTCGCCGGCGACGTCGAGCAGGCGGGTCTGGATCGTCGGCGAGAGGCCCGACGAGGCCGCACCGACGACGAAGAGGCAGATGCCGAGCGCGATCGGCGAGGTGGCGAAGAGCGCCGTGCCGAGCAGCGAGGCGAGCAGCAGGCCGAAGCCGAGGTACATCGTGAGCCGCAGGTTCTGGTCGGCCGCCCATCCGCCGACGAAGTTGCCGATCGTCATGCCGGCGCCGATCACGATGAGCAGCAGCGGCACCGCCGAGAGCGGCAACCCGGCCGTCTCGGTCGTGAGCGGGTCGACGTAGCTGTAGACGGCGAAGAAGCCGCCGAAGCCGATCGCGCCCATCGCGAGCGTCAGCCAGACCGCGCTGCGCTTGAAGAGGCTCAGCTCGCTCGCCACGCTGGCGTTCGGGTTGCCGGGCTGGGAGGGCACCGCGAGCCAGACCGCGACGACGGTGAGGGCGAAGATCGCCGTGACGAAGAGGTACGAGGCGCGCCATCCGGCGGCCTGACCGACCGCGGTGATGAGCGGCACGCCGGCGAGGGTGGCGACGGTGAGGCCGCCGAGCACGAAGGCGATGCCCTGGCCGCGCTTGCCCGGGCCGAGCAGGTTGGCGGCCACCAGCGAGGCGACGCCGAAGTAGGCGCCGTGCGGCAGGGCCGCGACGAAGCGGGCGGCCAGCACCCACTCGAACGTCGGCAGCAGGGCCGAGGCGAGGTTGCCGAGCGTGAAGGCGACCAGCAGGATCAGCAGCAGCCGCTTGCGGGGCATCCGCGCGGCCAGCGCGGCGATGAGCGGCGCGCCCACCACGACGCCGAGCGCGTACGCCGAGATGAGCAGGCCGCTGCGGCCGATCGCGGCCTCGGGGTCGCTCGCCCAGAGGTCCGGCAGCAGGTCGGCCGAGATGTTCGAGAGCAGGCCCATCACGACGAACTCGGTGGAGCCGATGCCGAAGCCGCCGAGGGCGAGGGCGATCAGCGCGAGGCGGACGCGGGCGGGCGAGAGCGACATGGAGCGGCTTCCTGACGACGTTCGAGGGGGTTCGGGAGTACTGCTCCGCGCTGAGTCGGGCCGGCGACGGCCACCACCGTCGATGCTACCGCGCGACGGGCGTCGTCCCGCGGGCGCCGACCGCCGGCCACGAGGCGTTGCGCAACTCGCGCACGAGGCCCGCGGCGCCCCAGACCAGCAGCGCGATGAGCAGCCCGTCGCGCACGGTCGCCGCGAGCACCATGAGCGGATGCGCGCCCAGGAACCAGCCGTACAGCACCGGGTAGATCACCTGCGTGAGCCCGGCCGCGGCGAGCGCGAGCGCCGCGGGCACGCGCGCCGCCCGCCATCCGCCGGCCAGCAGCGCCGCGACCACCGGGGCGGCCAGCCAGGACTCGAACTGCGGCGAGCCGACCTTGTTGAACACGATGCAGGCGGTGACGAGCGCGGTGATCAGGGGCGGCAGCACCGCATCCGCGGTGGCGCCGCGGCGCACGGCCAGCGCGCCGAGGACGAGCAGCCCGGCGGCCACGAGGCCGAGCAGGGGCGTGAGCGCGGCGGCCACGGCGTCCACGCCGGGGCCGCCGATCTGGTTGGTGAGGATCTCGGTGTCGTAGTAGACGCTCACGCCGGGCACGTCGAGCGCGGCGAGCCAGAGCCACGGCAGGGCGGCGACCGCCTCGACCTGCAGGCCGCGGCCGGTCTGCTGCGTGATGAAGCCGAGCACGTTGACGCCGCTGCCGAGCAGCAGGCTGATGGCGACGATGGCGCCGGAGAGCCCGAGCGCCATCGAGACCATGCTCGGCCGGGCCCGCATGGTCACGATCGCGGCGGCGAGGATCGCGCCGGGCCACACCTTCACCCATGCGCCGATCGTGAGCAGCAGTGCGGCCGCCCGGGGCCGACGGGCGAGCAGCACGAGGCCGCCGATGGCGAGCGGCACCGTGACCGCGTCGATGCGGCCGACCGCGATCGGGCCGAGGGCGAGCAGGAAGGCCAGCCACCACCACCCGTAGCGCACCCGCGCCGGTGTGCGGCCCAGATCGCTGAGCAGCGCGAGCGCCGCGGCGTTGAGCGCCAGCATCATGCTGAGCCAGACGCTCGCCGCCCAGCCGGCGCCGAAGACGACGCTCATGAGCATCGGCACCATGGCCAGGATCGGGTAGACCCACGGCGTGTGGATGCCCTGCCAGTAGCCGGCCTCGAGCCCCTGCTGGGCCCAGAACGGGTAGACGGCGACCACGTCGCCGAGCGGGTAGCCCGGGCCGCGCAGGTTCAACGCGCCCAGCCAGAGGTGCACGAGCACGAAGGCGATCCAGAGCGGCACCGGGCGGCCGGAGAACGCGAGCAGCGCGCGGCGCGTTCGCGCGCCCGCATCCGTCCTCATGCGCATCAGCGTACTTCGACACGGGGCGTCATCGAACGGGGGCGCAGGCGCATCCGCTCGGGCATCATGGACGCCACAGCACCCTTCCGCACCGCTCGAACCCGAGGAGCCGTCATGCCCCGCAACCGCTTCCGCCCGGCCGCCGTGCTCGGCGCCGCGCTCGCCGTCACCGCCCTGGCCGCCTGCGCGTCGACCGACGCCGGCACGACGCCCGAGGGCGGCTCCGAGGCCGTGCTCACCATCGCCACCGGCGAGCCGGCCTACCCGCCCTACGTGCTCGACGACGAGCCCGAGAGCGGTGAGGGCTTCGAGTCGGCCGTCGCCTACGCGGTCGCCGCCGAGCTCGGTTACGACGCCGACCAGGTCGAGTGGGTGCGCAGCACCTTCGACCAGGGCATCGCGCCCGGTGCCAAGAACTGGGACCTCAATCTGCAGCAGTTCAGCATCACCCCCGAGCGCGCCGAGGCGGTCGACTTCTCGAGCTCGTACTACAACGCCAACCAGGCGGTCGTCGCCATCGAGGGCTCGGCCGCGGCCGACGCCGAGAGCATCGCCGATCTGCAGGACGTGCGCCTCGGCGCCATGACCGGCACCTCGAGCCTGACCGCGCTGAACGAGGTCATCGACCCGTCGAGCGAGGCGCTCGTCTTCAACAGCAACGACGACCTCGTGCTCGCGCTGCAGAACGGCCAGGTCGACGCGATCGTCGTCGACCTGCCGACCGCGCTCTACGTCTCCGGCGCGCAGCTCGACGGCGGCGTGCTCATCGGCCAGCTCGACGGCACCGCCGACGAGAGCGAGGGCTGGGGCTTCGTGCTCGAGAAGGACAGCGCGCTGACCGCCGACGTCACCGCCGCGGTCGACGCCCTGCGCGCCGACGGCACGCTCGACGCGCTCGTGCAGGAATGGCTGACCGACGGGGCCGACGCGCCCATCCTCGACTAGCCTGCACCGCGTGAGCAGGCTCCTGAATGAACCCAGCGGCCCGGCCGACCTCAGCGAGGTCGAGCTGGGCCGTCGGGCGTACCGCCGCGGGCGGCAGCAGCGCTCGGTGCTCGTCGCCGCGCTGAGCACCATGGCCTTCGCCGCGGTCGTCTGGATCACCCTGGCGAACACGCCCGGCTGGCCGCGCGTGCAGCAGACCTTCTTCAGCTGGGAGCACGCGGTCGAGGCCTTCCCGTCGGTCGCCGAGGGCTTCCTGCTCAACCTGCGCGTGCTCGCGGTCGCCTCGGTGCTCGTGCTGATCGTCGGGCTGGCGATCGCGCTGCTGCGCACGCTGCGCGGGCCGGTGTTCTTCCCCATCCGCTTCCTCGCCGCCGCGTACACCGACGTGTTCCGCGGCGTGCCGCTCATCCTGGTGCTCTACCTGGTGGGCTTCGGCATCCCGGGCCTGCGCGTCACCGACGGCTTCATCCCGGGCGAGGTGCTCGGCACCGCCGCCCTCGTGCTCACCTACTCGGCGTACGTCTCCGAGGTGTTCCGCGCGGGCATCGAGGCGGTGCACCCCTCGCAGCGCCTCGCCGCCCGGGCCATGGGCCTCAGTCACGCCAAGACGCTGCGGCTCGTCGTGATCCCGCAGGCCGTGCGCAAGGTGACGCCGGCGCTCATGAACGACTTCGTCGCGCTGCAGAAGGACGTCGGGCTCATCTCCGTGCTCGGCGCGGTCGACGCAGTGCGCAGCGCGCAGATCGAGACGGCGTCGAGCTTCAACTTCACGCCGTACGTCGTCGCCGGCGTGCTCTTCGTGCTGCTCGCGATCCCGACCGTGCGGCTCACCGACTGGTACACCGCGCGGGTGCGCCGCCGCGAGCAGATGGGGGCGATCGTATGAGCGGATCGGCTCCGCTGCTGCGCCTCGAGGGACTGCGCAAGTCCTTCGGCGAGCACGAGGTGCTGCGCGGCATCGACCTCGAGCTGCACGCCCACGAGGTCGTCGCGCTCATCGGAGCCAGCGGCTCGGGCAAGTCGACGCTGCTGCGCACCGTCAACCTGCTCGAGACGATCGACGACGGGCGCCTCGAGCTGCGCGGCACCGACATCGCCGACCCGCGGACGGATGCGGACCGCATCCGCTCGCGCATCGGCACGGTCTTCCAGCAGTTCAACCTGTTCCCGCACCTCAGCGTGATCGACAACGTCACGCTCGCCGCGCGCCACGTGCACGGCGTGCCGCGCGCCGCGGCCAAGGCGCGCGGACTGGAGCTGTTGGAGAAGGTCGGCCTCGCGCACAAGGCCACCGAGTTCCCCGACCGGCTCTCCGGCGGTCAGCAGCAGCGCGTGGCCATCGCCCGCGCGCTCGCGACCGAGCCCGAGCTGCTGCTGCTCGACGAGATCACCAGCGCGCTCGACCCCGAGCTCGTCGGCGAGGTGCTCGATCTCGTGCGCAGCCTCGCCGAGGGCGGCACGACCATCCTGATGGCCACCCACGAGATGGCCTTCGCCCGCGACGTGGCGCACCGCGTGGTGTTCCTCGACGGCGGCGTGATCGTCGAGCAGGGGCCGCCCACCGAGGTCTTCTCGGCGCCGCAGGAGCAGCGCACCAGGGCGTTCCTGGCGCGGTTCCTGGGCTGAGCTCGAGCGGCCGGGCCGCGGGACCGGCGCGCGCCCGGTCGCCGAGCCCGCCTGATCAGCCCGCGCGCCGCGCCGCGAGCTCGCCGACCGCGGTCGGCAGCCGCTCGATGAGACCGAGGATCGTGAAGGGGCCACCGCCGCCGGCCTCGCTCGCGAGCGTCGCGGCGCGACCGTGCAGCCAGGAGGCGGTCGCGGCGATGGGCGCGAGCACCTGCGGCTCGTCGAGCACGCGGTCGCCGTGCGCCGCGAGCAGCGCGCCGAGCACCCCCGCGAGCGCATCGCCGGCGCCGGCCGTGCCCAGCCACGCCGGGCCGCCGGCGATGCGCAGCAGCTCGCCGCCGGGCGCGGCGGCCCACGTCGTCGGCCCCTTGAGCAGCACGGCGACGCCGAGCTCGCGCGCCGCGAAGCGCGCCCAGCCGTCCGGGTCGGCGTCGATCGATGCCCGCGACGCCTCGACGCCGCGGCTCCCGAGCAGCGCCGACAGCTCCCCGTGGTGCGGGGTGATCACGACGGGGGCGGAGGCGCGCGGCAGCAGGTCGAGCGCCCCCGCGTCGATCACGAGCGGCCTGCCGTCGGCGATCGCCGCGTCGAGGCGCTGGGCCGTGGCCTTGCCGCGGTCCGCCGGGTCCTGCCCCGAGCCGAGCAGCCACGCCTGCACCCGGCCGGCGCTCGTCACCGCCTCGGGCCGGCGGGCCAGCACCGCGGCGCCGACCGCCCGCGGGCCGAGGTAGCGCACCATGCCGAGGCCGACGTGCAGCGCCGCCTCGACCCCGAGCACCGCGGCGCCCGGGTAGCGGCGCGAGCCGCTCACCACGCCGAGCACGCCGCGGCTGTACTTGTGGTCGTCCTGCTCGGGCACCCGGATCCAGCCGGCGGCGCGCTCGGCGTCCCAGCTGCGGAAGGGCACGGTGACGTCGGCGCTGCTCATCCGTCCACGCTAGCGAGCGAGCGGATGCGGTGGCCGCGGTCTCCGCTTCCGCCCAGCCGTCCGCATCCGCTCGCCGCACGCGGCGGAGGGCCGGGCGGATCGCTCCGCCCGGCCCTCCGGTGGTCGTGCAGCCGGTCAGCGCCGCGGGTCGGCGCTGACGCTATCGACGACGCCGGGTGGCGGCGCTGCCGATCAGCGACGCCGGATGGCGGCGCTCCCGATCAGCGACGCCGGGTGGCGTCCTGCACCTCGCCGACGAGCTCCTCGAGCACGTCCTCCAGGAAGATCACGCCCGTGGTCGCACCCTCCTGGTCGAAGACCCGGGCCACGTGCACGCCGAGGCGGCGCATCGTGGCGAGGCCGTCCTCGAGCTCGCTGCCGGAGTAGATCGACACGAGCTGCCGGATCCGCTTCGGCGGCACGGGGTCGTCGTACTCGTCCTCGTCGAGGTCGATGACGTCCTTGAGGTGCACGTAGCCGCTCGGCTCGCCGTCCTCGCGCACGAGCACGTAGCGCGAGAAGCCGTGCTGCGACACCGCGCGCTCCACCTCGGCGGGCGTCGCCGCCTCGTCGAGCGTCACGAGCGTGTCGAGGCCGAGGGCCACGTCGGCCACCGACTTCTCGGTGAACTCGAACGCGTTCATGAGCGCGCCCGATCCATCCGTCAGCACGCCCTCCTTCGTCGAGTGGCTCACGATCGTGGCCACCTCGTCGAGGGTGAACGAGCTGTTCGCCTCGTCCTTCGGCTCCACCTTGAAGGCGCGCAGCACGCCGTTCGCGATCGCGTTGAGCGACCAGATCACCGGCTTGAAGACGCGCGCCACGAAGACGAGCGGCGGAGCCAGGATGAGCACCGCACGGTCCGGGACCGAGAACGACAGGTTCTTCGGCACCATCTCGCCGAACACCACGTGCAGGTACGACACGATGATCAGCGCCATGGCGAAGGCGATGCCGCCGATGACCTCCTCCGGCATCCCGGTGAGCGCGAGCGGCACCTCCAGCAGGTGGTGCAGCGCGGGCTCGGAGACGTTGAGGATCAGCAGCGAGCAGACCGTGATGCCCAGCTGGCTGGTCGCCAGCATGAGCGTCGCGTGCTCCATGGCCCAGAGTGCGGTCTTCGCGGCCTTGCCGCCCGCCTCCGCTCGGGGCTCGATCTGGGAGCGCTTCGCCGAGATGACGGCGAACTCCGCTCCGACGAAGAAGGCGTTCGCGGCGAGCAGCACCACGAGCCAGGCGAGTCCGGCCCAGTCGCTCATCGGGAGACCTCCGAGGTCGTGACGGGCGCCGGGGTCCAGCGCACGCGATCGATCCGGCGGCCGTCCATGCGCTCCACGCGCAGCACGCCGGTTTCCAGGGCGACCTCGTCGCCGACGGAGGGGATGCGGCCGAGCTCGGCCATGAGGTAGCCGGCGACGGTCTCGTAGGGACCCTCCTCCGGCACGGTGACACCGGCGCGGTCGAGCAGCTCGTCCGGGCGCAGACCGCCGGGGAAGGTGAGCCAGTCGCGCGAGCGCACCACGTCGACGCGGGCGCGGTCGTGCTCGTCGGCGACCTCGCCGATCAGCTCCTCGACGAGGTCCTCGAGGGTGACGACGCCGGCGGTGCCGCCGTACTCGTCCACCACCACGGCCATCTGGTAGCCGCGGCCGCGCAGCTCGGCGAGCAGCCCGTCGAGACCCATGGTCTCGGGCACGCGCAGCGCCTCGCTCTCGATGGCGCCCACGGGCACCTCGGCGCGCTTCTCGCGCGGCACCGAGACCGCCTGCTTCACATGCACGAGGCCCACGACGTCGTCGCGGTCCTCGTCGACGACGGGGAAGCGCGAGAAGCCGGTGCGGGTGGCGAGCTCGATGACCTTCGCCACGCTCTCGCCGCGCTCGACGCTGATCACGCGCGGGCGCGGGGTCATGACGTCGGCGGCGCTGAGCTCCGAGAAGGCGATGGTGCGCTCGAGCAGCGTGGCGGTGTCGGCCTCGAGGGTGCCGACGGTCGCCGAGCGGCGCACGAGCGAGCTGAGCTCGTCGGCCGTGCGGGCCGCGCTCAGCTCCTCCTTAGGCTCGATGCCCATGGCGCGCAGGAGGGCGTTCGCCGAGTTGTTGAGCACCTTGATGATCGGCTTGAACACCGTCGTGAAGAGCACCTGGAACGGGATGACGAGCTTGGCGGTCTGCCGCGGCAGCGCGAGCGCGAAGTTCTTCGGCACGAGCTCGCCGACGATCATCGACAGCAGGGTCGCGAGCGTCACGGCGAGGATCACCGCGACGACGGTCGCGACCGCCTCGGGCACGCCGAGGAGCTCGACGACCGGCCGGAGCCAGGTGCTGATGGCCGGCTCGAGCGTGTAGCCCGTGAGCAGCGTGGTGAGCGTGATGCCCAGCTGCGCGCTCGACAGGTGCGTCGAGGTGATCTTGAGCGCGCCGATCACGGGGCCGAGGCGGCGCTCGCCGCGCTCCTGGCGCTGCTCGAGATCGGAGCGGTCGAGGTTGACAAGCGCGAACTCGCTCGCCACGAAGAGGCCGGTGCCGATCGTGAGGACGACGCCCACGATCAGCATGATCCACTCAGTGGACAACGCGGCCTCCCCTCATCGGATGGAGGGGGCGGTCTGATCGGGGCGTCGAGGTACTAGGAGGATCATCCATAAGACCTCCGATTGTACGGAGAAGCGGATGCCCGTCGTCGCGAATCCGCCGAGAGCGAGCGGTGGCGGTCACCAGAAGACCGGCAGCGCCTTGCCCTCCTCGTAGCCGGCGGCCGACTGCGTGCCGACGACGGCGCGCTCCTGGAACTCCGCGAGGCTGCGCGCGCCGGCGTAGGTGAGGCTGCTGCGCACGCCCGAGGTGATCATGTCGAGCAGGTCCTCGAGCGAGGGGCGTTGCGGGTCGAGGTAGATGCGCGAGCTCGAGATGCCCTCGGCGAAGAGCGTCTTGCGCGCCAGCTCGTAGGCGTCGAGACGGCCGAAGCGCTCCTGCACGGCCTTCGTGGAGGCCATGCCCCAGCTCTGCTTGAAGAGGCGGCCGTCCGCATCCGCTTCGAGGGTCCCCGGCGCCTCGATGGTGCCGGCGAACCAGGAGCCCACCATGACGCTGGCGGCGCCGGCGGCGAGTGCCAGGGCGACGTCGCGGGGGTAGCGCACGCCCCCGTCGGCCCAGACGTGAGCGCCGAGCTCGCCCGCCGCCGCGGCGGTCTCGAGCACGGCCGAGAACTGGGGGCGGCCGACGGCGGTCATCATCCGGGTGGTGCACATCGCGCCCGGGCCGACGCCGACCTTGAGGATGTCGGCGCCCGCCTCGACGAGGTCGCGCACCGCGTGCTCGGTCACGACGTTGCCCGCCACGATGGGCACGGACAGGCCGAGCGCTTTGACCGTGCGGATCGCGGAGATCATCGCCGCCTGGTGCCCGTGCGCCGTGTCGAGCACGAGCACGTCGACGCCGGCCGCAGCGAGCGCCGAGGCCTTGGCGGCGACGTCGCCGTTGATCCCGATCGCGGCGGCCACGCGCAGCCGCCCGTGCGCGTCGACCGCGGGCTGGTAGATCGTCGAGCGCAGCGCGCCGGTGCGGCTGATCGTGCCGACGAGGTGGCCGTGCCGCAGCACGGGCGCGAAGTCGAGCTCGGCGGCGACCATGGTGTCGAAGGCGTGCCGGCCGTCGCCGAGGTCCTCCTCCTCGAAGGCCGTCAGGCTGCCGTGCAGCAGGTCGGTCAGCAGCGCGTCGGTCTGGGCGTGCGCCAGCTGCGCGGCCGCCATGCAGCCGCGGAAGGCGCCGTGCTCGTCGAGCACCACGAGGCCATGGCCGGCCACCGCGGGCAGCACCCGCAGGGCGTCGGCGACGGTCGCATCCGGCCCGAAGGTCACGGGGGTGTCGAAGGCGACCGGCTGCTCCTTAACCCAGCGGATGGCCGCGTCGAGGTCCTGCAACGGCATGTCCTGCGGCAGCACTCCGAGACCCCCGCGGCGGGCGAGCGCGGCGGCCAGCCGGGGCCCGGTGACGGAGTTCATGTTCGCCGAGACGAGCGGCAGCGTGGCGCCCGTGCCGTCGCCGGGCGCAAGTGAGACGTCGAGCCGGCTGCGGATGGCGGACCGGCTCGGCACGAGGAACACGTCCGAGTAGGTCAGATCGTGCGACGGCGCCGTCCCGATGAACTGCATGAGGTCAACGCTAATCACTCGACCGCTGTGCGCAAGGGGCGGTTTCCTGAACGGACGCACGGCGCGAAACCCCTAGGCTGGTGGAGGTATTCCCGCACGGTCCCGACCGTGCTTCCGCCACGAGACGACGACGTTGCGTAGGGCAACAGGAGAGTGGGCGATCGGCTTGTCCGACCAGAAGACCGGTGTGGCTCCCGACGGGGAGTTCGGCGCGAACGAATGGCTCGTCGAGGAGATGTACGAGCGCTTCAAGGACGACCGCGAGTCGGTCGACCGATCATGGTGGCCCATCCTGGAGCAGTACGGCTCCGGCGCCCCCTCCGCCGCATCCGCTCCCCCGCCCGCCGGTCCGCCGGCCTCGGCGACCGCGCCGGCCTCGCAGCCGGTCGCGAAGACGACCTCCATCCAGCCCAAGGAGAAGCCGATCCCGGCCGAGGCGCCGAAGACGGCGCCCGTCTCGACGGTGAAGCCCGAGGCGGATGCGCCCAGCGACGGACCCGAGGACGTCGTCACCGCGCTCAAGGGCATGAGCAAGGCCCTCGCCGCGAACATGGACGCGAGCCTCACGGTGCCCACCGCGACGAGCGTGCGCACCGTGCCGGCCAAGCTGATGATCGACAACCGCATCGTCATCAACAACCACCTGCAGCGCACCCGCGGCGGCAAGGTCTCCTTCACCCACCTCATCGGCTGGGCGCTCGTGCAGGCGCTCAAGGAGTTCCCGAGCCAGAACGTCTACTACGCCGAGGTCGACGGCAAGCCCTCGGTCGTGCAGCCCGCCCACGTCAACATGGGCCTGGCCATCGACATCCCCAAGCCCGACGGCACCCGAGCGCTGCTCGTGCCGAGCATCAAGAAGGCGGACGCCCTCGGCTTCGGCGAGTTCCTCGCCGCCTACGAGGCGCTGGTCAAGAAGGCCCGCGGCAACAAGCTCACCGGCGACGACTTCGCCGGCACCACGATCTCGCTGACCAACCCCGGCGGCATCGGCACCGTGCACTCCGTGCCGCGCCTCATGAAGGGCCAGGGCAGCATCATCGGCGCGGGCGCGCTCGAGTACCCGGCCGAGTTCCAGGGCTCCTCGACGAAGACCCTCGTCGAGCTCGGCATCGGCAAGACGATCACGCTCACGTCGACCTACGACCACCGAGTGATCCAGGGCGCCGGCAGCGGCGAGTTCCTCAAAAAGGTGCACGAGCTGCTCACCGGCGCGCGCGGCTTCTACGAGGGCATCTTCTCGGCGCTGCGCATCCCCTACGCGCCGATCCACTGGAACCAGGACATCAACGTCGACCTCTCGGCGCGCGTGTCGAAGACCAGCCGCGTGCAGGAGCTCATCAACAGCTACCGCGTGCGCGGCCACCTCATGGCCGACATCGACCCGCTCGAGTACCGCCAGCGCTCGCACCCCGACCTCGAGATCGAGAGCCACGGGCTCACCTTCTGGGACCTCGACCGCGACTTCGTGGTCGGCGGCTTCGCCGGTCGGCGCCAGGGCAAGCTGCGGGAGATCCTCGGCATCCTGCGCGACTCCTACTGCCGCACCATCGGCGTCGAGTTCATGCACATCCAGGACCCGGAGCAGCGGCGCTGGATCCAGGACCGCGTCGAGGTGCCCTACGAGAAGCCCAGCCACGACGAGCAGCTGCGGATCCTCGGCAAGCTCAACGAGGCCGAGGCCTTCGAGACCTTCCTGCAGACCAAGTACGTCGGGCAGAAGCGCTTCAGCCTCGAAGGCGGCGAGTCGACGATCGCCTTCCTCGACGCGATCGTGCAGGCCGCGGCCGAGGAGCAGCTCGACGAGGTCGCGATCGGCATGCCGCACCGCGGCCGGCTGAACGTGCTGACCAACATCGCCGGCAAGACCTACGCGCAGATCTTCCGCGAGTTCGAGGGCACCCAGGACCCGCGCACCGTGCAGGGCTCCGGCGACGTGAAGTACCACCTCGGCACCGAGGGCACCTTCACGAGCCCGAGCGGCAAGCAGGTGCCCGTGTACCTCGCCGCGAACCCCTCGCACCTCGAGGCCGTCAACGGCGTGCTCGAGGGCATCGTGCGCGCCAAGCAGGACCGCAAGGCCCCCGGCACCTTCCCGGTGCTGCCCGTGCTGCTGCACGGCGACGCGGCGATGGCCGGCCAGGGCGTCGTGTTCGAGACCCTGCAGATGTCGCAGCTGCGCGGCTACCGCACCGGCGGCACGATCCACCTGGTCGTCAACAACCAGGTCGGCTTCACGACCCCGCCGAACGAGAGCCGCTCGTCGGTGTACTCGACCGACATCGCCAAGGCGATCCAGGCGCCGATCTTCCACGTGAACGGCGACGATCCGGAGGCGGTCGTCCGCGTCGCCGAGATGGCCTTCGCCTACCGCCAGCGCTTCAAGCGCGATGTGGTCATCGACCTCGTCTGCTACCGCCGGCGCGGCCACAACGAGGGCGACGACCCGTCGATGACCCAGCCGCTGATGTACAGCCTCATCGAGGCCAAGCGCAGCGTGCGCACGCTCTACACCGAGAACCTGGTGGGCCGAGAGGACATCACGCGCGAGGAGTACGAGGACGTGCACCGCGACTTCCAGGAGCGCCTCGAGCGCGCCTTCGCGGAGACGCACGCGGCGCAGACCGGCTCCATCCCGGTCGTCACCGGCGACGCGGTCGCCGACCTCGAGCGACCGGACGCGCAGCAGGCCGAGGCCGACACCGCCGCGTTCGAGACCCGGGTCGACCGCACCGTCATCGAGGCGATCGGCGACGCGCACGACAACCCGCCCGCCGGCTTCAGCGTGCACGCCAAGCTGCAGGCGCTGCTCAAGAAGCGCGTCGACATGAGCCGCAGCGGCGGCATCGACTGGGGTTACGGCGAGCTGCTCGCCATCGGCTCGCTGCTGCTCGAGGGCACGCCCGTGCGCCTGGCCGGGCAGGACTCGCGCCGCGGCACCTTCGTGCAGCGCCACGCGGTGCTGCACGACCGCGAGAACGGCCAGGAGTGGCTGCCGCTCGGCAACCTCGCCGACGAGCAGGGCCGCTTCTGGATCTACGACTCGCTGCTCAGCGAGTACGCGGCGATGGCCTTCGAGTACGGCTACTCCGTCGAGCGAGCGGATGCGCTGGTGCTGTGGGAGGCGCAGTTCGGCGACTTCGCGAACGGCGCCCAGACCGTCGTCGACGAGTTCATCTCCTCGGCCGAGCAGAAGTGGGCGCAGCGCTCGAGCGTCGTGCTGCTGCTGCCGCACGGCTACGAGGGCCAGGGCCCCGACCACTCCTCGGCGCGCATCGAGCGCTACCTGCAGCTCTGCGCCGAGAACAACATGACCGTGGCGCAGCCCTCGACGCCCGCGTCGTACTTCCACCTGCTGCGTCGGCAGGCCTACGCCCGCCCGCGGCGTCCGCTCGTCGTCTTCACGCCCAAGTCGATGCTGCGCCTGCGCGGCGCGACGAGCGCGGTGGAGGACTTCACCGAGGGCCGCTTCCAGCCGGTGATCGACGACAGCCGGATCACCGACAAGAGCGCCGTGCGCAAGGTGCTGCTGCACTCGGGCAAGGTGCACTACGACCTGCGCAACGAGCTCGACAAGCGCGACGACCGCTCGGTGGCGCTCGTGCGGCTCGAGCAGTACTACCCGATCCCGAAGACCGAGTTCCGCGAGATCCTCGCGACGTACCCGGACGACGTCGAGGTGGTCTGGGTGCAGGACGAGCCGGAGAACCAGGGCGCCTGGCCGTTCATCCACTTCCAGCTCGACCGCTCGGAGGGCGCCCGCGAGGTCGGCGTGGTCTCCCGCCCGGCCGCGGCGTCCCCCGCGGCCGGCTCGGCGAAGCGGCACGCGAAGGAGCAGCAGGAGCTCGTGGAGCGCGCGCTCGCCTGATCCTCGCGCGATACGACGAAGGCCCCGCTTCGGCGGGGCCTTCGTCGTTCTCGAGCCGGCGCTGGGCCGGTCGGGCGCTACTGCTGCGCGGTGAGGCTGCGCAGCTTGAGCGCGACGGCCTCGCGCAGCTCCGCCGGGGCCTGCTCCTTGCACGCCTTGCGCATCTTCTCGGTGAGGGTGATGCCCACGAGGTGCTCGGTGCTGCAGTCGTCGCAGCCGGCGAGGTGCTCGGTGATGTCCTGGAAGTCCTGCTCGCTGAGCTCCTGGTGCAGGTACTCCTCGAGCTCGGACTTGGCCTTCTCGCAGCCGCAGTCGCTCATCGCTTGCCTCCGGTCTTCTCGGGCGCGGTCTTCTCGGGCACCGCGATGCCCCGTTCGCGCGCGTACCCCGCCAGCCGCTCGCGCAGCAGCTTCCTGCCTCGGTGCAGTCGGCTCATGACGGTGCCGACGGGGGTCTTCATGATGTCGGCGATCTCCTGGTAGGCGAAGCCCTCGACGTCGGCGAGGTACACCGCCAGCCGGAAGTCCTCGGGGATCGACTGCAGCGCGTCCTTGACGCTGCTGTCGGGCAGGTGGTCGATCGCCTCGGCCTCGGCCGAGCGGCTCGTCGAGGCCGTGGCCGACTCGGCGCCGCCGAGCTGCCAGTCCTCGAGCTCGTCGATCGTGCCCTGGTAGGGATCGCGCTGCTTCTTGCGGTACGAGTTGATGAACGTGTTGGTGAGGATGCGGTACAGCCACGCCTTGAGGTTCGTGCCCTGCTGGAACTGGCGGAAGGCGGTGAACGCCTTCACGAAGGTCTCCTGCACGAGATCGGCCGCATCGGCCGGGTTGCGCGTCATGCGCATGCCCGCAGCGTAGAGCTGGTCCATGAAGGGCAGCGCCTGCTCCTCGAAGAGGCGGCGCAGCGTCGCGTCGTCAAGCTCGGTCTCGCGCTCGCCGCCATCGCCGCGCGGGTCCTCGACGGGTACTGCGGTGGTGTCGTTCATCGCAGCCCAGCCTAGCCCCGCGTCATGCGAGGTCATCGGCGCTTCCAGCAGCATGCTCATCCGCTCGTGGTCCTCTCTCCCGTATTCTGGAACCGATGCCGATTCAGCAATATTCCGAGCCCGAGTTCGACCCCTACGGCGACCAGCGCGCCGCGGGCAGCCTGGACACCGGGCGGTGGATGGCGCCGGTCGCCGAGACGCCGCTGGCCGCGGTGCTGCCGCTGCCGGGCTCCAAGTCGCTGACGAACCGCGAGCTCGTGCTCGCGGCGCTCGCGGATGCGCCCTCGCTGCTGCGCGAGCCGCTGCACTCGCGCGACAGCGCCCTCATGATCGAGGCGCTGCGCAACCTCGGCGTGAGCATCGAGGAGCGCGAGGGCCAGGGCGGCTACGGCCCCGACCTGCTCGTGACCCCGCCGGAGGAGCTGACCGGCTCGACGAGCATCGACTGCGGGCTCGCCGGCACCGTCATGCGCTTCCTGCCGCCCGTCGCGGCGCTCGCGCTCGGCCCGGTCGCCTTCGACGGCGACGCCTCCGCCCGACGACGCCCCATGCGCACCACCATCGACTCGCTGCGCGCGGTCGGCGCCGACGTGACCGACGACGGTCGCGGCGCCCTGCCGTTCAGCCTCTTCGGCACCGGCTCGGTGCGCGGCGGCGAGGTGCAGATCGACGCGAGCGCCTCGAGCCAGTTCGTCTCGGGTCTGCTGCTGGCGGCCGCCCGCTTCGACGAGGGTCTCACCCTGCGCCACGTCGGCGAGCACCTGCCGAGCCTGCCGCACATCGAGATGACCATCGCGGCCCTCGCGGCGCGCGGCGTGGTCGTCGAGTCGCCCGAGGTCGGCCTCTGGGTCGTGCAGCCGGGCCCGATCGAGGGCCTCGACGTGCGCATCGAGCCCGACCTCTCCAACGCCGCGCCGTTCCTGGCTGCGGCCATCGTCGCCGGCGGCACCGTGACGATCGAGCGCTGGCCCGTGGAGACCACGCAGGTCGGCGCCGACCTCGAGCAGCTGTTGCCGCTCTTCGGCGCCACGGTGCGCCGCGAGGGCGCCGACCTCACGATCGAGGCGCGCGGCCTGCGCCACGGCGAGCCGCTGCCCGGTCTCGAGCTCGACCTCAGCCGCGGCGGCGAGCTGGCGCCGGCGATCGTCGCCCTCGCCGCGCTCGCGAGCGGCCCGAGCCGCATCACCGGCATCGGTCACCTGCGCGGTCACGAGACCGACCGGCTCGCGGCCCTCGCCGCCGAGATCAACGGCCTCGGCGGCGCCGTCACCGAGCTGGAGGACGGACTCGCGATCGAGCCGCGCCCGCTCGCCGGCGGCCTCTGGCGCACCTACGAGGACCACCGCATGGCCACGGCCGGCGCGATCATCGGCCTGGCGGTGCCGGGCGTCGAGATCGAGGACATCCGCACGACGGCGAAGACCCTGCCGCAGTTCCCCGAGCTCTGGAAGCGGATGCTGGGCGAGGCGCCCGCCGCCGCGAGCGGCCTGGCGTTCTGAGCCGCGCATGAGCTGGTGGGATGACGGCGACGACGACGACGACGGAGCCTCCGGCTACGAGCGCTACGAGGACGCGGTGCGCATCCGCCCGAACCCGAAGGGCAACAAGCCGCGCTCGAAGCTGCGCCCCGACCACGACGACGCCGTCGAGGCGCGGGTGCTCGGCGTCGACCGCGGTCGCTACTCGGTGCTCGTCGCCGAGGGCACCCCGCAGGAGCGCGAGATCACCACGACCCGCGCCCGCGAGCTCGGCCGACAGTCGATCGTCACGGGCGACCGCGTCGACCTCGTCGGCGACGTCAGCGGCGACGAGGGCTCGCTCGCCCGCGCCGTGCGCATCCGCGAGCGCAGCACCCTGCTGCGTCGCAGCGCCGACGACAGCGACGACGTCGAGCGCGTGGTCGTGGCGAACGCCGACCAGATGCTCATCGTGGTCGCCGCCGCCAACCCCGAGCCGCGCGCCCGCCTCGTGGACCGCTACCTCGTGGCGGCCTTCGACGCGGGCATCCAGCCGATCCTCTGCATCACCAAGGCCGACCTGGCCGATCCCGCCGGCTTCGCCCACCAGTTCTCCTGCCTCGACGTGCCCGTCGTCACGAGCGCGCAGGGCGAGGTGCCGCGCGCCGAGCTCGAGGAGCTGCTGCTCGGCCGCACGACCGTCGCCGTGGGGCACTCGGGCGTCGGCAAGTCGACGCTCGTGAACGCCCTCGTGCCGAGCGCCAAGCGCGCCATCGGCCGGGTCAACGCCGTCACCGGCCGCGGCCGGCACACCTCCTCCTCCACCGTCTCGCTGCGCATGCGTGGAGCGGATGGGCGCAGCGGCTGGATCATCGACACCCCCGGCGTGCGCTCCTTCGGCCTCGGCCACGTCGATCCCGCGAGCGTGCTGCGCTCCTTCGCGGCGACCGCGATCGTGCCCGAGGGGGCACCCGCGCAGGCGGTGCCGCTGCATCAGGCGCACGACTGGGAGATCATCGAGCGCGTCGAGGCCGGCGAGCTCGGCGAGCTGGGTCGCGAGCGGCTCACCTCGCTGCGCAAGCTGCTGAGCGCGCTCGGCGAGGACCCGGCCGCGGGGCTCGAGGACGTGGACCGCAGCGCGGAATAGGTCGATCGCTGCTCGTCGGCGGCTCTGACGCGTGCAGCAGCGTTCGGCGCCGGAGTACGCGCACGTCGGGGCGGCACGGATCGCGGTGCTGCGCGGTCGTCCAGGGACCGCGGTGCGCTGCGGTGCCGCTCGTCGCCGCGGGCGGCGGTCGGCCGTGGCGGGGCGCCGGTACGCTGGGCGCGTGAGCTCCGCCAGCGACCCGACGTCCGCATCCGCTTCCCCCTCCGCGTCGGCGGACCTGCCGAGCGGCGAGCGGCTCGCCGCCGATCTCGAGCTCGCGCTGCGGCTCGCGGACGCGGCCGACGCGATCAGCTCGGAGCGCTTCGGCGCGCAGGACCTGCGCATCGATACGAAGCCCGACCGCACGCCCGTGACGGATGCGGACCAGGCCGTCGAGCGCGCCATCCGCGCAGGGATCGAGGCGGAGCGGCCCGAGGACGCGTTCCTCGGCGAGGAGTACGGCACGGTCGGCGAGGCGAGCCGGCAGTGGATCGTCGACCCGATCGACGGCACCGCGAACTTCCTGCGCGGCGCGCCCGTCTGGGCCACGCTCATCGCGCTCGTGATCGACGGCGTGCCCGTGCTCGGCGTCGTGAGCGCTCCCGCCCTGGGCAAGCGCTGGTGGGCGACCCGCGGCGGCGGCGGCTGGGTCTCGGAGCGCGGCGGCGAGCCGCGACGGCTCGCGGTGAGCGCGGTCGCCGAGCTCGAGGACGCCTCGATCAGCTACAACTCGATCCAGCAGTGGGACCAGGCCGGCATGCTCGAGCCGCTCGTCGCGCTGAGCCGCCGGGTCTGGCGCACGCGCGCCTACGGCGACATGTGGTCGTACATGCTCGTGGCGGAGGGCGTGCTCGACGTCGCGGGCGAGTTCGACCTGCAGGTCTACGACATGGCAGCGCTCGTGCCGATCATCGAGGAGGCGGGCGGGCGCTTCAGCTCGGTGGCCGGCGAAGTCGGCCCGTGGCACGGCAGCGCGCTCGCGACCAACGGGGTGCTGCACGAGGCGACGCTCGAGGCGCTGCGCGCCTGAGCCCGCGGTCCGGGGGGCCGCGGACGATCGAGGCGCGCGGTCAGCGCGCCGCGTGGCGGCGGCCGCGGAGGTCGAGCAGCGACGCGACCAGGGCCAGGGAGGCCAGGCCGATGACGACGAGCAGGGCGAGCGAGAAGGCATCGAGGTAGGCCGTGGCGTCGGTCTCGGTGCCGGCCTCGCGGGAGAGCACGCCGTAGAAGGTCGAGGTCGCCACGGCGACGCCCACGGCGGTGCCGACACGCTGGCCGAGCTGCACGACCGAGCCGGCCACGCCGCCCTGGGCGACCGGCACCTCGGAGAGCGTGAGCGTCTGGTTCGGCCCGACGACGCAGCCGCCGCCGATGCCCGCGAGGGTGAGCGCCGCGGCCATGGCCCACGGCACTGCGCCGGTCGGCACGAGGTGCACGAGCAGCAGGGTGAGCCCGAAGCCGGTGATCAGCACCACGATGCCGCCGATGACGAGCGGACGGCCGAGCCGGTCGACCCGGGGGCCGCTCAGCCAGGAGCCGAGCGCCGAGGCGAGGGCGAAGCCGATGCTCACGGAGCCCGCCGCGAGCGCGCTCAGCGCGAGCCCCTGCTGCAGGTACAGCGTGGCGACGAGGAACAGCGCCGGCATGGCCGCGAAGAACGCCGTGCCGACGATCACGCCGTTGCGGAAGGACGGCCGGCGCACGAGCGCGAGTTCGAGCACGGGCGAGCGCCCGGTCGCCGCGTAGTGCCGCTCCCAGAGCACGAAGGCCACCACGAGCACGGCGCCGAGCAGCAGCAGGAACCAGCGGCGCGGGTCGTCGGATTCGCCGCCCGTGGTGAGCAGGAAGGGCGCCAGCAGCGCGAGGATCGCCCCGCCGAGCAGCAGCAGACCGAGCGGATCGAGGCCCCGCGGGCCGTCCTCGGACCGCTGCCCCCTCGGCAGGAGCCGCAGCGCGGCGATCAGCGCGATGACGCCGAGCGGCACGTTCATCCAGAACAGCAGGCGCCAGCCGTCCTGCTCGCCGCCGACCGCGATGAGCAGTCCGCCGAGCGCCGGGCCGAAGGCGGTCGAGAGGCCGATGATGGCGCCGAAGAGACCGAAGGCCCGGCCGCGCTCGGGGCCCTGGAAGAGCTGCTGGATCATGCCGGTCACCTGCGGCATCTGCAGGCCCGCGGCGGCGCCCTGCAGCAGGCGTGCGGCGATGAGCACCTCGATGGTGGGCGCGATCGCGCAGAGCAGGCTGGCGACGGTGAACAGCGAGAGGCCGATGACGAAGAGCCTGCGCCGTGAGGTGAGGTCGCCGAGACGGCCGCCCGGCACCAGCGTGAGGCCGAAGATCAGCGTGTAGCCGGCGACGATCAGCTGCAGCTGCGTGGGCCCGGCGCCCAGCGCGGTCTCGAGCGCTGGCAGTCCGACGTTGACCTTCGAGAGGTCGAGGATGGTGAGGCAGGCGACGCCGACGCAGACGGCGAAGGCGCGCCAGCGCATCCGCTCCTGGTCCGCCGAGGGCGCGCCCGCCGTCACGAGCGGGCTGCCCGCTGCGCCTTGAGCGTCTTGATCGTGTTCTGCAGCGCGATGAAGACGAGGTAGGCGCCGAAGAGGATGCTGCCGAGCTGCGGGTCGATGAGCACGGCGCACCAGACGCCGAGCAGGCTCGTGACCGCGGCGGTGAGGCCGATCGTGAGCGCGGCCTTGAGGTCGACATTCTTGCGGCGCGCGTTGCCGATCGTGCCGGTGATCGTGGTCGGGATCATGACGAGCAGGCTCGTGCCCTTGGCCTCGAGGTCGCTCGCGCCGAAGAGCAGCACGAGCGCGGGCACTAGGATCACGCCGCCGCCGACGCCGACGAGGCCGGAGATGATGCCCGTGATGAGTCCGAGCAGCAGCAGCAGCGCCACGGTGGCGGCGTTCATGTCGATCTCGGACTCGCGGCTCGGCACGGCCAGGAAGAGCGTGACGGCCATGCAGAGCAGGAAGACGATGAAGATCCAGCGCAGCACGATGAGCGGCAGCTTCGCGAGCAGCCAGGAGCCGATCCAGGCGCCGGCGATCGCGCCGACGATGAGCACGAGGCCCGCGATCCAGTTGACCTGGCCGGTGATCAGGTAGCCGATCACGCCGACGATGGCCGGCGGGATGATCGCGGTCAGCGAGGTGCCGGCGGCGAGCCGCTGGTCGAAGGCCAGGAAGGCCGTGAGCATCGGCACGATGATGGTGCCGCCGCCCACGCCGAGGAAGCCGGACAGGAAGCCGGCGGCGAGGCCGATGACGATCAGCACGATCCAGTCGCGGCGCGACCGGGTGGGGACGACGGGCATTGCTCTCCTCGGGCGACGCGTGGGATCTGCGGTCCGACGAGGCTGGCGACACGAGGCAGCGGCGGCCGGGCGGGCCGGTCGGCAGCCTACACCCGCGGTGCAGCCGGCCTCGGGACTGCTGGACGGCGCCCGCGAAGCCCGGCGGCGCATCCGCTCGTCTCCCTACGGTGGGAAGGGACATGACCCAGCAGCGCTTCGTGATCCTCGCCCCCTCTCCCGTGCTCACCGTGACGGTCGAGGAGCACCCCGACGGACCCGATGTGCACGTGCACGCCGGCGGCCAGGGCGTCTGGCAGGCGCGCATGCTGCGCTCGCTCGGCGCCGAGGTGACGCTGTGCTGCGTGCTCAGCGGCGAGACCGGACTGGTGCTCGGCACGCTGCTCGAGGAGCTCGGCCTGCGGGTCGCGGCGGTGCGCCGCGACGCCCGGGGTAGCGCCTACGTGCACGACCGCCGCGAGGGCGAGCGGGAGCTCGTCGCCGAGGCCGGCGGCGAGCCCTTCAGTCGGCACGATCTCGACGAGCTGTACGCGCTGACCGTGCGCGAGGCGCTCGAGGTCGACACGGTGCTGCTGAGCGGGCCGGCGGAGGACGACCTGCTCGACCCCGACGTCTACCGGCGCCTCGCCGCCGACCTCTCGGGGCTCGGCAAGCGCGTGATCGTCGACCTCGCGGGCGAGCGCCTGGCCGCCGCGCTCGAGGGCGGCGTGGCGCTCGCGAAGGTGAGCGACGAGGAGCTCGAGCGCGACGGCCTCATCGACGGGCCGGGCGAGGACGCCGACGAGGCCGAGCTGCTGACGGCGATGGAGCGGATGCGCGCGGACGGCGCCGAGGCGGTGATCGTCACGCGACGCAGCGGCACCCTCGCGCTCGACGCCGACGGCGCGCGCCGGGTGATCGGCCCGGAGATGGAGGTCGTCGACTCCTCGGGCGCCGGCGACTCGCTCACCGCGGCCACGACGCTCGCGCTCGACCGCGGCGAGCCGCTCGACGAGGCGCTCGCGCTCGGCACGGCCGCAGGTGCCCTCAACGTGACCCGGCACGGCCTGGGCAGCGGCGACGGCGAGGCGATCCACCGGCTGCGCGCGCACGTGCGCGTCGAGCCGATCGAGAAGGACGGAGACGACTGATGGCGCGCATCCTGGTGACCAACGACGACGGGATCGACTCCCCCGGCCTGCTCGCGCTCGCGCGCGTCGCCGCCGAGCGCGGCCATGACGTGGTCGTGGCGGCGCCGAAGGCCGAGGCGAGCGGTTCCGGCGCCTCGATCGTGGGCGCGGACGAGCACGGCCGGGTGAGCTTCGAGCGCCGCGAGCTCGAGGGCCTCGAGGCCTACGCGGTCGGCGCGGCCCCCGCGCTCATCGCGCTGCTCGCCGCGCACGGCTCCTTCGGGCCCGCACCCGACCTCGTGCTCTCGGGCATCAACCGCGGGGCGAACGTCGGCCGGGTCGTGCTGCACTCCGGCACCGTCGGCGCGGCGCTGACCGCGGGGGCGAACGGCTCGCGCGGCCTCGCCGTCTCGCTCGACGTCGGCCTGCGGCCGGAGACGTTGCACTGGGGTGCCGGCGCCGAGGCGGCGGGCGCGGTGCTCGACGCGGTGCTGGCGGCCGAGCCGGGCGCGGTCGTGAACGTCAACGCCCCCAACACCGCCGGTCTCGCGGAGCTCGTCTGGGCGCGGCTGGCGAGCTTCGGCATCGTTCAGGCGCTGGTCGCCGAGCCGGGCGAGGAGGGCGGGGCGCGGCTCACGATCGCCGATCCGCTCTCCGAGCTCGAACCGGGCACCGATGCGGCGCTGCTGCGCGACGGCTTCGCGGTGGCGACGGCGATCACGGGCATCGGGGAGGCGGCGCCGCTCGCGACGTAGCACGACGGCACCCGACCCCATCCCCACGATCGGGTCGAGCGCCGTCGTGCCTCTATTCTGCATGACGCGCGGCGGGTCCGCGGTCGAGCGGATGCGACGCCGTTACGTCGACCGCCGTGCTTGAATACGTTCATGAGCGCCATAAGCCCGGACGCCAGTGGAGCCGCCGCCGGCGGAGCCGCCGCTGCGGGCGACCTGTTCCAGATCCTCCGCGACGGCCGCCCGCGCACGCGCACGGAGATCGCCGCGATGACCGGCCTGGCGCGCTCCACGGTCGCGCTGCGCGTCGAGGCGCTCATGCGCCTCGGCTTCGTGCGGCACGTCGGCGAGGCCGTCTCCACCGGCGGGCGCCCGTCGACCCAGTTCGCGATGGACCTGCTCGGCCGCGTCGTGCTCGCGGTCGACGTCGGCGCCTCGCACCTGCGCGTCGCGCTCAGCGACCTGGCCGGAACGCCCGTGGCCGAACGCTTCGAGAGCATCCGCATCGCAGACGGCCCGGAGATCGTGCTCGAGCGCATCGGCGCGCTCGCTCAGGAGCTGCTCGACGAGGACCCGCAGCGCGGCTCCGCGCTGCTCGCCGTGGGCGTCGGCCTGCCGGGGCCGGTCGAGTTCGGTACGGGACGCCCCGTGAATCCGCCCATCATGCCGGGCTGGGATCGCTTCGACGTGGCCGGCGTGCTCGGGGCGCGCTTCGGCGTGCCGGTGCTGGTCGACAACGACGTCAACATCATGGCCCTCGGCGAACGGGCCCTGCACTGGCCCGGGGTCGACCACCTGCTCTACGTGAAGGTGGCCACCGGCATCGGCTGCGGCGTGATCTCCGGCGGGCTGCTGCAGCGCGGCGCGCAGGGCACCGCCGGCGACATCGGCCACGTGCAGCTGGAGCGGGCGACCGACGTGCCCTGCGGCTGCGGCAACCGCGGGTGCCTCGAGGCCGTCGCCTCCGGGCCGGCCGTCGCGCGCGCGCTGCGGGCCCTCGGCGTCGACGCGCCCGACGCTCAGGCCGTGATCGACCTCGTGCGCAACGGCCAGCTCGACGCGATCCAGGCGGTGCGCGCCGCAGGGCGCGACGTCGGCAGCGTGCTGAGCACCTGCGTGAGCCTCATCAACCCGTCGGTGATCGTGATCGGCGGCTCCATGGCGCAGGCCGGCGAGCACGTGATCGCCGGGGTACGCGAGGTCGTCTACTCGCGGTCCATGCCGCTCGCGACCGAGCACCTGCACATCGACCAGTCCCGCGCGGGCGACCGCGCGGCCATCCACGGCGCCGCGATCCTCGCCGTCGAGCACATGCTCGCGGCGGAGCGCATCGATGCGATGACCGCGGCCTGAGCCGCGGATGCCCGCCCGATCCGCGCCGAGGGCGCGGTTCGAGCGGGGCTCGTCGGCAGCTCAGCGCGCGCTGAAGGCGGCGTCGAAGGCCGCATCCGGAGCGGCGAAGTTGAGCGAGCGCACGAACGCGAGCGCTTCCGGCGCGCCCCGGAGACGGTCCATGCCCGCGTCCTCCCACTCGATCGAGATCGGGCCGTCGTAGCCGATGGCGTTGAGGGTGCGGAAGGCCGCCTCCCACGGCACGTCGCCGTGGCCGGTGGAGATGAAATCCCAGCCGCGGCGCGGATCCGCCCAACCGAGATGGCTGCCGAGGCGCCCCGCGCGGCCGTCGCGGGCCCGCAGCTTCGTGTCCTTGCAGTCGACGTGGTAGATGCGGTCCTGGAAGTCCCAGAGGAAGCCGACCGGGTCGATGTCCTGCCAGACCATGTGGCTCGGGTCCCAGTTGAGCCCGAAAGCCTCCCGGTGGCCGATCGCCTCGAGGGTGCGCACTGTGGACCAGTAGTCGTAGGCGATCTCGCTGGGGTGCACCTCGTGCGCGAACCGCACGCCGACCTCGTCGAAGACGTCGAGGATCGGGTTCCAGCGCTCGGCGAAGTCGCGGTAGCCCGCCTCGACGAGCTCCTCGGAGACCGGCGGGAACATCGCCACGTACTTCCAGATCGACGAGCCGGTGAAGCCGACCACCGTCTTCACCCCGAGCTTGGCCGCCAGCCGCGCGGTGTTGCGCATCTCCTCGGCGGCGCGCTGCCGCACGCCCTCCGGATCGCCGTCGCCCCAGACCCGGTCGGAGACGATGCCGCGGTGCCGCTCGTCGATCGGGTCGTCGCAGACCGCCTGCCCCTTGAGGTGGTTGGAGATCGTGAACAGCTGCAGGCCGTGGCGCTCGAGCAGGTCGAGCTTGCTCTGCACGTAGGCATCGTCGTCCCAGCGCCAGGGATCGAGGTGGTCGCCCCAGCAGGCGATCTCCAGCCCGTCGTACCCCCATCCGGCGGCGAGCTCGGCCACCTCCTCGAGCGGCAGGTCGGCCCACTGGCCGGTGAACAGCGTGATCGGTCTCGTCATGCGGATCTCCCTCGTTCCGTCGCTGGCGTGGTCAGGACACCGGTGTCCAGGCGCTGCGCGCCTCGGCGCTGCGCTCGATCGCGGTGAGTACGCGCTGCACCTGCAGCCCGTCGTCGAAGCTGGGGTGCAGCGGCGCGTCGGCCGCCACCGCCTCCACGAGGTCCTTGACCTGGTGCGAGAAGCCGTGCTCGTAGCCGAGCATGTGGCCTGCGGGCCACCAGCCCTGCAGGTAGGGGTGGCCCGGCTCGGTCACGAGCACCCTGGTGAAGCCCTGCCGCTCGGCGGGGGCCGTGGCGTCGTGCACCTGCAGCGCGTTGAGGTCCTCGAGGTCGAAGGCGATCGCGCCGCGGTCGCCCGAGACCTCGATGCGCAGGGCGTTCTTGCGGCCCGTCGCGAAGCGGGTGGCCTCGAAGGACCCGATGGCGCCGCCGTCGAAGCGGCCGGTGAACAGAGCGAGGTCGTCCACTGTGACGGCGCCCCGCTCGCTGCCGCCGGTGCCGCCGAGACCGCTCGCGTGCTCGAGCACGGGTCGCTCGGCGACGAGGGTCTCGAGGGTGCCGCTGACCTCGGTCAGCCGCTGGCCGGTGATGAACTGCGCCAGGTCGATGGCGTGGGCGCCGATGTCGCCGAGGGCGCCGGAGCCGGCGAGCTCCTTCTGCAGCCGCCAGGTGAGCGGCGCCTCCGGGTCGACGAGCCAGTCCTGCAGGTACTGGGCGCGCACCTGGCGGACGGTGCCGACGACGCCGTCGGCGACGAGGTCCCGCGCGAAGGTCGCGGCGGGCACCCGGCGGTAGGTGAAGCCGACCATGGAGCGCACGCCGCGGGCGGCGGCCTCGGCGGCGGCGGTGCGCATCCGCTCGGCCTGCTCGACGGAGTTGGCGAGCGGCTTCTCGCAGAGCACGTGCTTGCCGGCAGCGAGGGCCGCGATCGCGATCTCGGCGTGACTGTCGCCCGGGGTGACGATGTCGACGAGGTCGATGTCGTCGCGCGCCACGACCTCGCGCCAGTCCGTGGCGCTCTCGGCCCAGCCCCAGCGCTCCGCCGCCTCGGCGACGGCATCGGCGCGCCGGCCGACGAGCACCGCCATCTCGACGGGCACCGGCAGCTCGAAGACCCGCGGGGCGGTGCGCCAGCCCTGGGAGTGCGCGGCCCCCATGAATCCGTAGCCGATCATCGCGACCCGCAGCGCTCTCGTCATGCCGGCCTTCCTCTCTCAGGTGGGGTGGCTCTCTCAGGTGGGGTGGGACCGCGGGGCGCCGGACCGGGTCCGGCGCCCCGTCGGGATCAGGAGGCGAAGGACGCCTCGATGTACTGCTCGACGTTCTCCGCGGTGACCACCGGGGCGTCGAGCACGATGCGCTTGGGCACCTCGACCTCGACGAGGTCGCTCATCGCGCGGCCCTGGCCCACCAGGCGGGCGAGACGGATGCCGTCGGCGGCCTGCGTGTGCGGGTAGATGACCGTGGCCTCGACGACGCTGTCACCGCTCTGGATGAGGTCCATCATGTTGCGCGAGCCGGCGCCGCCGACCAGGAAGAACTCGTCGCGGTTGGCGTTCTCGATGGCCGCCAGGACGCCGATGCCCTGGTCGTCGTCGTGGTTCCAGATGGCGTCGATCTCGGGCGCCGCCGACAGCAGCTGCGAGGTGACGGCCTCGCCGCTCTGCACCGTGAACTCGGCCGCGACGCGGTTGGAGACCTCGAGGCCGCAGTTCTCGAGCGCCTCGGCGAAGCCGCGGCTGCGGTCCTGCGTGAGGGGCAGCGAGTCGATGCCGGCGATCTCCGCGATGACCGCGTCGCTCTCGCCCTCGAGCCGCTCGCAGATGTACTGCCCGGCGCTCTGGCCCATGCCGTAGTTGTCGCCGAGCAGCGTGACGCGCGCCGCGTCGGGGCTGGAGAACTCGCGGTCCACGTTGATGACGGGGATGCCGGCCTCCATGGCCTGGATGGCGACCTCGGTGAGCGCCGCGCCGTCGGTGGGCAGCAGCACGATGACGTCGACGCCGTCGTTGATGAAGGTCTCGATCTGGCTGATCTGCAGGTTGGCGTCGTTGGTGCCCTCGGCGACCCGGAGGTCGATGTCCGGGTACTTCTCGGCCTCCGACGAGGCGGCCGAGTTGATGGCGCCGAGCCAGCCGTGGTCGGCGGCGGGGCCGGAGAAGCCGACGACGATGGTCTCGCCCTCCGACTCGTTCTCGGCCTGGGCGTCGCTCTCGTCGACGGTCTCGTTGCTCTCGCCGCCGGCGGAGCAGCCGGCGAGCAGGCCGGCGACGGCGAGGGATGCTCCGGCCGCGAGCAGCCGGAATCGCAGGGTACGGGGTGCAGGCATGGTGTGTCCTCCTCATTGAGCGTGCTGCGGCGTTGCCGGCGGGATGCGCTCGGCACGCAGCACCCGGAGGGCTGGGAAACGTGAGGCGTCGTCGCTGACGGGCTCACGATAACAGGATCGGCAGGCGGTGCAACATCTTTCTTGCGTTGCTCGACATAAGCCCCGTCGGCCCGCATGCGCTGCTCCCGACAGGTGCCCGCCGAGTGTCGTGCGTTCGCGAAGAGGCCGTGGCGCCGGCGTTCGCGGCGTGTTACGTTCACCGCGTGATCAAAGACGACCACCCAACGGCATTACTCACGGTGCGGGGCCTCAGCAAGTCCTTCGCCGGCGTCCGCGCGCTCCGCGGCGTCGACTTCGACGTGCTCCCCGGCGAGGTGCACTGCCTGCTCGGCCAGAACGGCGCCGGCAAGTCGACCCTCATCAAGACGCTCGCCGGCGCGCACCGGCCCGACGGCGGCGAGCTGCTCTGGGAGGGCGAGCCGGTCGAGATCGGCAGCACCACCGCGGCCATCGAGCTCGGCATCGGCACCATGTACCAGGAGCTCGACGTGGTCGACGGCCTCACCGTCGCCGAGAACATCTTCCTGGGGCACGAGCGCTCGACCGGCGGCGTGCTGCACCGCCGGGCCAGCGCCAAGGCGGCCTCCGAGCTGCTCGCGCGGCTCGGGCACCGCGAGCTCTCCCCGCACGCCGAGGTCGGCGACCTCTCCCCCGCGAGCAAGCAGATCGTCAGCATGGCGCGGGCGCTCTCGCACGACGTGAAGCTCATCATCATGGACGAGCCCAGCGCCGTGCTCGACTCCGAGGAGGTCGCGAACCTCTTCCGGGTCGTCGAGCAGCTCACCGCGCAGGGCATCGCCGTCGTCTACATCTCTCACCGGCTCGAGGAGATCCGGCGCATCGGCGACCGGATCACGGTGCTCAAGGACGGGGCGAGCACCGCATCCGGGCTGCCCGTCGCCGAAACCCCGACGCCGGAGCTCATCCGCCTCATGACCGGCCGCAGCGTCGCCAACGTGTTCCCGCCGGCGGTTCCCATCGCCCCGGACGCTCCCGTGCTGCTCGAGGCCGAGGGGCTCGCACTGCGGGGCGTCTTCGAGGGCGTGGACCTCACGGTGCGCGCCGGCGAGGTCGTCGGCCTCGCGGGGCTCGTCGGCTCCGGCCGCTCCGAGATCCTCGAGACGATCTACGGGGCCCGCAAGTCGACCGCCGGCTCCGTGAAGGTCGACGGCCGAGCGCTGCGGCCCGGATCGGTCGACGCCGCGGTGCGCGCCGGCATCGGGCTCTCCCCCGAGGAGCGCAAGAGCCAGGGGCTCATCCTCGACGAGCCGATCTTCCGCAACGTCACGCTCTCCTCCTTCGCGCGCTTCGCCCGCGGCGGTCTGCTCGACGAGCGCACCGAGCGCCGGGTCGCCCGCGAGCAGATCGACGCGCTCGAGCTGCGCCCCGCCGACCCGGACCGCTCCGCGCGGACCCTCTCGGGCGGCAATCAGCAGAAGATCCTGCTCGCGCGCTGGCTCGTGCACGGCACGAAGGTGCTGCTGCTCGACGAGCCGAGCCGCGGCGTCGACGTCGGTGCCCGCGCCGAGATCTACGCCCTCATCCGCCGCCTCGCCGAGGCGGGGACCGCCATCCTCGTCGTCTCCAGCGAGATCGAGGAGGTGCTCGGTCTCGCCGACCGCGTGCACGTCATCGCCGACGGGCGCGTGCTCACCGAGCGCGACGCCTCCGATCTCACCGAGCACGACGTGCTCGACCTCGTTCTGAAGGGAACCGCCGCGTGACCACCGACACCGCATCCGCCCCGCCCCAGCCGCGATCCGGCGCCGAGCGGAGCCCGCTGCGCAAGCTGTTCAGCGGCTCCGCCGGGCGCAGCATCGGCCTCGTCGTCGCGCTGCTCGTCATCTGCGTGGCCGGCGCCGTCTCCGGTGGCGATCGCTTCGTCGACTTCGGCAACGTGATCACCATCCTCAGCCAGGCGTCGATCATCGGCGTCGTGGCCATCGGCATGACCTTCGTGATCACGGCCGGCGGCATCGACCTCTCGGTCGGCTCCGTGCTCGGCCTCACCACGATCGTCGGCAGCCTCACCGCCGTGCAGGCCGTCGCCGCCGACTCGAGCTGGCTCGTGATGGTGCTGCTCGCGCTGCTCGTCGGCCTCGGCGTCGGGCTGGTCAACGGCGTGGTCATCGCGTACGGCAACGTCGTCGCGTTCATGGCCACCCTCGCCATGCTGGTCGGCGCCCGGGGGCTCGCGGAGCTCGTCGGCGAGCGGCGCACCTTCGTGGTCTCGGACCCGGGGTTCAAGGCGTTCTTCCGCGGCGACCTCTTCGGCGTGCCGGTGCTCGTGATCATGTTCGCGCTGGTCGCCGTCGCCGGCTGGTTCCTGCTCAACCGCACGACCTTCGGCCGCCGTACCGTGGCGATCGGCGGCAACCGCGAGGCCGCCCGCCTCGCCGGCGTGAACGTCAAGCGGCACCTCGTGGCCGTGTACGCGCTCGCAGGCCTGACGGCCGGCATCGCCGGCGTCATGATGATGGCCCGCACGAACTCGGGCACCTCGACCCACGGCCTGCTCTACGAGCTCGACGCGATCGCCATGGTCGTCATCGGCGGCACCCTGCTCATCGGCGGCCGCGGCACGATCATGGGCACGGTGCTGGGCGTGCTGATCTTCTCGACGCTCACCAACGTGTTCACCCTCAACAACCTCTCCACCTCGGTGCAGGCGGTCGTGAAGGGCGTGATCATCGTCGTGGCGGTGCTGCTGCAGCAGCGCTTCGCGAAGCGCACCTAGGCAGCGCTCCCGGCACGACGAAGGGCCCCGGCGGATCGCCGGGGCCCTTCGTCGTGCGCTCAGCGGGCCGCGTAGACCCGCTGGTGGGCGCGGTAGGCCTCGAGCCGGAACGGCGCGGCCGTCTCGGCCGGCAGCTCGCGGTCGCCGCCGTCCTCCGGGACGCGCAGCGCGTGCAGCTCGCGGTAGCGCTCGACCGTCAGCGCCTCGCGGTCGTCGATCCACGCCGCGGTGCGCTCGGGGCGCAGGTGCTCGCGGTAGCCCTCGACGACGCGGCCGGCGAAGAACTCGGCGACCGAGCCCGAGCCGTAGCTCAGCAGGCCGATGAGCTCGCCGGCGAGGTCGTCGCGCTGCTCGAGCAGTGCCAGCAGCGCGAGGTAGACCGGCGCCGTGTAGCTGTTGCCGATGCGCCGGTTGTAGCGGTTCGCGACCTCGAGCGACTGCTCGGCCTCGGCGGGCGTCAGCGCGACGCCCTCGAGGCCGGCGAGGTGCTTGTGCGCCTTGACCGCCATCTTCGTGAACGGCGAGTGGTAGGCGTGCGCGGCGAACGAGGCCCAGGGCTCGCCGCCCTGCTCGCGGTAGTCGCGCCAGGCGCCCTCGGCCGCGCGCAGGTACGCGCGGATCGACGACTTGCCGTCGACGATGGGCGTCACCCGGTAGTTGGGCCGCCAGAAGTCCATCAGGTCGTCGGTGAAGACGCCGCTCGGCCCCTCGAGCTCGAGGATCGCCGGGTCGGCGCTCACGAGCATGGCCACCGCGGCCGCGCCCTGGGTGGGCTCGCCGCTCGAGTCGAGGTCGTACTTCGCGACGTCGGTGGCGATCACGAGCACCCGCTGGCGCGGGTCGCGGGCGATCAGGCCTGCGGCCATCTGCAGCCCGGCCGTGGCGGAGTAGCAGGCCTGCTTGAGCTCCACCGACCGCACGGCGCTCGGCAGGCCCAGCAGCTCGTGCACGTAGACGGCGGCGGCCTTCGACTGGTCGATGCCGGTCTCGGTGGCGACCAGCACGGTGCGCAGGCCCTCGGTGCCGTGCCGCTGGATGATCGGCAGCGCCGCGCTCGCGGCGAGCGTGACGATGTCCTCGTCGGGGGCGGCGATGCTCATCGAGTCCTGCCCGATGCCCACGCGGTACTTCTCGGGGTCGATGCCCTGCGACTCCGCCAGCGCGGCGTGGTCGAGCCGGTAGCGGGTGGTCGCCATGGCGATGTCGTGGATGCCGATGCGGGTCACGGTGCCTCCTACCGCTCGAACTTGAGGTGCGCGCTCATGAGCTCGCCCGGGTTCGTCTGCGCGGCCATGAGAGAGAGCTCGCCGCAGAGCACGGTCGCGGCGGCGAGCACGGCCAGCCGGCGCGCGTTCTCCCCCGGCTCGCGCTCCTCGCGGCAGCCGAGGCGGGCGAGGTTCTCCTCGACGAAGCCCAGGCCCTTGCCGTTGCCGACGGTGCCGACGATCACGTTCGGCAGCGTGCACGAGAAGTACAGGTCGCCGTCGCGGTCCTCGACGTGGGTGATGCCCTGGCTGCCCTCGACGATGTTCGCGGCGTCCTGCCCGGTGGCCAGGTAGAAGCCGAGCAGCATGTTCGCGTAGTGCGCGTTCGCCGAGCGGATGCCGCCGGCCAGCAGCGTGCCGATGAGGTTCTTGCGGATGTTGAGCGTCTCGACCTGCTTGGCCGTGGTGCGCAGCCGGCGCTCGACGTGCTCCTGCGGGATGAGCAGCTCGGTGACGACGTTCTTGCCGCGACCCAGGATGCCGTTGACGGCGGAGGCCTTCTTGTCGGTGCAGTAGTTCGCCGAGATCGAACCGTAGCGCAGGCCCGGCACCGTGGCGAGGATGTGATCCATCAGCCGGTCGCTTGCGAGCGTGGCCATGTTGTGGCCGCTCGCGTCGCCCGTGCTGAACTCGAAGCGCACGAAGAGCAGGTCGCCGACGATCTGGGTGTGCAGATCGATGAGCTTCGCGAAGCGGCTGCTGCCTGCCACGACCGCGGCGAGCTCGGCGCGCTGCGCGTCGAAGGCGCGCACGGCGGCGAGGGCGACGGAGGCGTCGCTCGCCTCGAAGAGCACGGAGCGCGTCATCCGCTCGTCCACGACCGTCGCGACGATGCCGCGCTCGGCGAGCTTCGACAGGGCCGCGCCGCGCTTGACGCTCGGCCAGAGGGTGGTCTCGTAGGTGGCCAACGGCACCTCGACGAGCTCGGGCTCGTCGCGGCCGACGGTCTCGCCGCTGATCTTGACGGGGCCGATCCAGCGCAGGGGCACTGGTGCGGTGGAGTCCTGAACGGTCATGGTGCTTCTCCTTCAGTCCGCGCGCACGGTGGGGATCGCCCCCGTGACCTCGGTCGGCAGCGCCGGGTGCACGGCCAGATCGAGCCTGCGGATGTCGTGGTGCTCCCAGCGCCGCAGCAGCTCGCCGATGGGCGCGCCCGCGTCGGCGAGCACGATGCCGCAGTCGCCGCCGCCGGCGCCGGACGACTTGGCGGCGGCGCCGATCGACTCGGCGGCGGCGCAGAGCTGGGCGAGCTCTGGGGTCTCGATGTGCACGCCCGCGCTCGCGCTCAGCGAGGCGAGCAGGGCCCGGGCCTCGCGGATGCGGGTCTTCACGCCCTCGGCGTCGTCGCGAGCGAGCGCCGCCACGAGTCCGTCGACGCAGCGGCGGCTGCCCTCGAGGAACTCGGCGTAGTGGCTCTCCTCGCGCTGCTTGCGGCCCTGCAGCTCGTCGACGAGGCGCGTGGTGGACGCGGGCTCGCCGGTCCAGCCCACGTGCAGCTCGACGCTGCGGGGCGCGCGCAGGTTGCGCACGTTGAGGTGCTGCCAGTCCTCGGCGATGAGCTCGCCGATGCCGGCGCCGGCGTCGAGACGACGGCGCAGCGCGCCGCGGTCGGGCGCGGAGTAGGTGATCCAGCCGCCGAAGAGGCTCGCGGCGACGTCGCCGCCCGAGGCCATCGGGGCGACCTGCACGGTGGCCAGCAGGGCGAGCTTGAACTGCTCGAGCGGCCCGAGCCGCAGGCCGTAGAGCTCGTCGAGCACGCGCACGGTCGCGACCGTGACGGCGGCCGAGGAGCCGAGGCCGAACTTGCGGCCGTTGACGTCGTCGAGCTCGCTCGTGATGACGAGGTCGTAGAAGCGCAGCGGGATGCCCAGCTCGGTGACCAGGCGCTCGACCGTCTGGATGACGGTGAGCACGTAGTCGAAGGGCCGGTGGTCGTGATCGAGCACCATCGCGGAGCCCTGACGGCGCCAGACGACCGGCAGCTTGCCGTACTGGTCGCTCGAGATCGAGCCCTTGCCCTCGCTCGGGGTGAGGGTGACGGTGATGTAGCGGTCGACGGCGACGAGCACCGAGGGGTGGCCCGGCTCGACGACGGCGTACTCGCCGGCGATGAAGAGCTTGCCGGGGGCGCGGCTGACGATGGCGCTCACGCGACGGCCCCCTCGCGCACGGCGACGCCCGGCCCGCTCCCGGCGACGAGCAGGCTGCTCGTCACCCCGAGCTCGGCGACGGCGGCGCGCACGCGCTCCGCATCCGCTCGGTCCGTGAGCACCTTGACGTTCGGGCCGGCGTCCATGGTCGCCCAGGCGCCGACGCCCTCGGCGCGCAGCTGGCGCACCCGGTCGAGCACGGCGACGGAGGCGGGCGACAGGTAGCGCACGGGCGGCTCGGCGCCCAGCATGGTCGCGTGCATGCGCATGGCGTTGCGCTCGGCGACGTCGCCCACGGTCGGCAGGTCGCCGGCGGCGAGCGCGGCGCGCAGGTCGGCGAGGTCGACGGCGCTGGAGTCGATCCAGGCGGCGAAGAAGGGCGAGGTGCGCACGGTCTCGCGCATCGCGGCGCGGCTCGAGACGTGCTTGGGGCCGCCGTCGACGACCGCGACGACCATGGCCGCGTCGATGCCGGGCGCCTCGACGGGCTCGGCGAAGGAGCTCTCGTCGTCGGTGCCGGCGTGCCACTGCGCGAAGCCCGGGTAGATCGAGCGGCTGGCGCTGCCCGAGCCGCGGCGGGCGAGGCGGCTGAGCGCGCGCTCGTCGAGGTCGAGGCCGTAGGCGTGCGCGGCGGCCGCGGCGAGCGCCGCGAAGCCGGAGGCCGAGGAGGCGAGGCCGGCCGCGGTGGGCCCGGCGTTCGTGCTGACCACCGACGCGCGGGCGTCGCTGCCGGCGAGCTCGCGCACGAGGTCGAGGAAGCGCACGACGCGCTCGAGCGCGTCGCCGCTCATCGGGGCGCCGTCGAGCGAGGCGCTGTCGGCCTCGGCGAGGGCGACCGTCGTGGTGGTGGGGTGCACGTCGAGCGTCAGCGAGAGGCTGCTGGTCGCGGGCAGGATGAGGCGGTCGTCGCGCTTGCCCCAGTACTTGATGAGGGCGATGTTCGGGTGCGCGACCGCGGTGCTGCTGGGGGTCATCTCGTCGTTCCGCTCGGGTGGGGAGCCGGCGGCACGGACCAGATGCCGGTCGCACCCGCTGCGCGCAGGGCCTCCGTCACCACCGTCGCGTCGTCGCCGTCGCCGATGAGGGCGACGATGCATCCGCCCTGTCCACCGCCGCTGAGCTTGGCGCCGAGTGCGCCCGCGCCCTTCGCTGCGGTGACCAGTGCCTCGATCTCGGTGCTGGAGACACCGAGCTCGCGGAGGATGCGCTGGCTCTCGTCCATCATCCCACCGGTCGCGCGCGCATCGCCCACGCGCAGGGCGCGCTCAGCGTCCCGCGCGATGGCGCCGAGGCGGTCGAGCAGCGCGCCGGTGCGCTCGGGCTCGCGCTCGAGCAGGGCGCGCACGTCGGCGACGGCCCGGCGGGTGCTGCCGTGCACGCCGGTGTCGGCGACGATCAGGGTGCCGCCGAGCACGACGTCGAACTCGCGCACGGCGCCGCCCTGGAAGGCGATGCCGCGCTCGGCGACGGTGGTGCGGGCGTCGAGGCCGCTCGGGTTGCCGTGCGCCACCCGCTCGGCCTCCTGCACCAGCTCGAAGCGCGCCTGCTGGTCGAGCTCGGCGCCGTGCAGGTCGGCGACCGCGTTCACGATCGCGCCGGCGACGGCGGCCGAGGAGCCGAAGCCGCGGCCCGCGGGCACCCGGCTGCGCACGCTCACGTGCACGCCCGACGCGGGCAGCCCGAGCCGGCGCAGCGTGGCCTCTGCGGCCATGAGCGGCACGTCCTGCCAGCCCTCGCGCGCGGTGATCTGCGGGTCGTCGGAGACGACGTCGAGGGGGCCGTCGCCGCGCACCGCATCCGCTTCCGCGCCGATGGAGTGCACCGGCACGGCGATGGCCGGGTGCCCGTGCACGACGGAGTGCTCACCGAACAGGATGAGCTTGGCGTGGGATCGCCCGTGACCCGAGGCTGCGGAGGCTTCAGGGCTGGGCGGGAGGCTGTGTGCGTTCAACTCACTCACGGTAGCCATTCGGAGCCCGACGGGCCAACCGACTGGCGGGCGAGCCGGATCGGCCGCGCGGATGAGGCTGCGCCTAGCCTGGACGGATGAGCGACACCGTCGACCGCAGCACCCCGCTGGACGCCTGGACGGCCAGGCTCGCCGAGCCCGTCGGCGACCCCGGCGGCGGCGCGGCGGGTGCCGTGGCCCTCGCCCTCGGCGCGGGTCTGCTGAGCATGGTGGCCGGCTACACGGTCGACTCCCCCGCCGCCGAGGCGCTGCGGGGGCGAGCGGATGCGCTGCGCGAGCGAGCCCTGCGCCTCGCGGACGACGACGCCGCGGCCTCCGCGGGCTTCGGCCCGGCCTTCGCCCGGCCGGAGGGCGAGGCGCAGGACGCCGCGGTGATCGAGGCTGCGCGGACCGCTGCAACGAGCGCCGCCGCGCTCGCGGGGGCCGCGCTCGAGGCCGTCGACGAGGTCGTGCTGCTCGACGAGATCGGTGCGCCGATGCTCGCGGCCGACGTGGCCGTGGCGGCCTCGATGGTGCGCGCGGCGCTCGTCGCGGCCCGGTCCAATGTGGGCGTCGACCTGGACCTCCAGCTGCGGCACGGCGGCGCGGACGACGCGGCGCTGCGCGCGGTCCTCGCGCGCTGCGGGGCCGGCATCGCGCGGCTCGACGCGGTGAGCGCGGGGCTCGACCCGCGCATCCTGCCGAGCTGAGCGGCCGATCGGCTCAGCTGCCGCCGCCGAGCTCCCTCGCGATGATCCCCAGCGCTCGGGCGAACTCCGGCTCCTGACCGACGGTGGCGCCGCCGGCGGCCACGACGCCCGCGACGTCGGGCAGCGCGAGCAGCCGCTGCCCCAGCTCGACCGCCGCGCGCACGCCCTCGACGAAGGGGTCGCGCGCGTCGAGCACGCGCTGCACGTAGCCGGCGGGCAGCACCGCGTCGCCGAAGGAGGCGAGCACCTCGGCGCCCGCGCGGTCGATGACCACCGGTACGCCCGGCAGCACCGGCAGGGTGCCGCCCAGCGCGCGCAGCTCCGCGACGAAGTCCGCGAGCCGCGACGGCTCTCCCGCGTACTGCGTCATGAGCAGCTCGGCGCCGGCCTGCTGCTTGTGCAGCGCGCGGGCCGCGCGGCCGCAGCCGCCGACGGGCGGCGAGAGCGGCGCCTCGGCGGCCGCGGTGAAGAGGCCCGCTCGGCTGGCGAGGTGCGCGATCGTGATGCCGTCGAGGTCGAAGACGGGCTGCGCATCCGGTCGGTGCCCGGCCTCCACGGGGTCGCCGGTCACGGCCAGCACGCCGGCCGCACCGGCGTCGGCGATGCCCAGCAGCTCGCCCTCGAGCGCCACCCGGTTGCGGTCGCGGGCGTTGACCCCGAGCCAGCCGCGCAGGCCCGCCTCGCGGATGAGCGCCGCGCGGTAGGAGGGCGGGAACTGCACGCGCGCCCGGCCGGAGTCGCCCGAGAGCACGGCGTCGGCGGCGCCGGCGAGGTGCTCGGCGGCGATGGCGATCGCGTCGGCGTCCATCGGCGGCACCGGCAGACCGGTGACGATGAGCGGACGGCGGGCGAGGATCGCGCGCACCGCAAGGGCGTCCTCGCTCGGCGGGGCGGGGTGGCGGCTCAGCAGGGCGCTGTTCGCGAGACCGGCGACCTCGGCGGTGGTCCAGGGGACGGATGCGCGATCGGGCACGGTGCCGCCGGTCACGGCGCCGCGCCGTCGACCGGCCGCATCACGAGCCGGAAGACCTCGGCGCGCAGCTCGGCGAAGCGCGGCAGGGCCTTCGTGACGAGCTGGCCGCGGGGCGCCGGCAGGTCGACGACGAGGTCGCGCAGCACGCGCCCCGGCGCGGGCGAGAGCACGAGCACCCGGTCGGCGAGGTAGACCGACTCGTCGACGTCGTGGGTGACGAGCACGATCGTGACGCCGTACTCCTCGCGCAGGCGCAGCACGAGGTCCTGCAGGTCGGCGCGGGTCTGCGCGTCGACCGCGGCGAAGGGCTCGTCCATGAGCAGCACGCGCGGCTCGGCGACCAGCGCGCGGGCGATGGCGACGCGCTGCTGCTGGCCGCCGGAGAGCTGCCAGGGGAACCGCGCAGCGGCGTCCGGCAGGCCGACGCTGCGCAGGGCGCGCTCGATGCGGTGCTCGAGCTCGGCCTTCGCGGGCCGCTCGGCGACCGCGGCGAGCGCGAGGTTGCGGCGCACGGTGAGCCAGGGGAACAGCGAGCGGGCGTAGTCCTGGAAGACGACGCTCACGCCCGCGGGCGGTCCGTCGACCGGCGCGTCGTCGAGCAGCACCCGGCCCTCGCCGGCCGGCAGCAGGCCGGCCAGCAGCATCAGCAGCGTGCTCTTGCCGCATCCGCTCGGGCCGACGACGGCGACGAACTCGCCCTGGCCGATGCGCGCGCTGATCGGGTCGAGCGCGGGCCGGTCGCCGTAGCGCTTCGCCAGCCGCTCGATCGTGATCTCCACGGGCCCATTGTCCCCCGTCGTCGCCGCGCTGCCGGTACGCCGCCTCAGCCGCGCCGGCGCCAGCGCAGCACGCGCCGCTCGACGAGGTCGACCGCGCTGTTGAACGCGATGCCGAGCAGCGCCACGAGCAGGAAGGCGCTCCACATCTCCGGGTAGCGGAAGGTCTGCTGGTACCGGGCGATGTCGTGCCCGAGCCCGGCGGTGGTGGCGTAGAGCTCGGCGACGATCATGAGCACGAGGCCGAAGCCCAGGCTCACCCGCAGGCCGGCGAGGATGCTCGGCGCGGCCGCGGGCAGCACCACTCGCAGCAGCAGGGCGCTGCGCGGCAGGCGCAGGCTGCGCGCCGTGCGCAGCCAGCCCGGGTCGACCCCGGCCACGCCGTCGGCCGTGTGCGTGGCGATGATCCAGACGCTGCCGAAGGCGATGAGGAACACGCTCACCGCATCCGAGACGCCGAAGAACTGCAGGGCGATGGGCAGCACCGCGACGCCGGGCACCGACATCCAGAAGCGGATGACCGGGCTCGCGAGCGCGCGCGCCACCCGGCTGCGGCCGAGCAGCACCCCGATCGCGATGCCGAGCACCGCGGCGAGCGCCCAGCCGCGCGCCAGCCGCGAGAGGCTGACCGGCACGGCGTCGAGGAAGCGCTCGCTGAGGAAGAGGGTGCCGGGCGCGGGCGCGAACCAGTCCTCACCGAATCGCGCGGCGACGACGCTGAACGGCGGCAGGAAGGGGCTGGGGTCGGCGCGCGCGGCGAGCTCCCACACGAGCAGCAGCGCGGCGAGCAGCCAGAGGCTCGCGAGCGGGCGCAGGGCGCGGCGGAGGCGGACCGCGACCGGACGAGCATCCCGCTCCGCGGCGGCGCCAGGCTCGACCGTCGACGCAGGTGCGCCGCTCCTCCGCTCAGCCAAGGCGCATCCGCTCGATCGTGCGGCGCTCCGCGAGCGCGAGGCACGCGTAGAGCAGCGCGCCGAGCACGCCGATGACGGTGACGCAGGCGTAGGCCGCGTCGATGCGCAGCGCCTGCTGGTACTGCACGACGGCGAGGCCGGCGCCCGAGCGCGCACCCAGCAGCTCGGCGCTGACCACCACGACGAGCGCGATGCCCGCGGCCACCCGCACGCCCGTGACGATCGAGGGCACGGCCGAGGGCAGCTGCAGCTGCAGCCAGCGCCGCCACCAGGGCCAGCGCATCGAACGGGCCGCGGCCATGCGCAGCGGCTCGGTGCCGGCGATGCCCGCGATCGTGTTGATGAGCACGATCGGCAGCACCGCGTAGACCGCCACCGAGACCTTCATGGCGGCGCCGAGGCCGAACAGCAGGATGGCGAGCGGGATGAGGGCGGTCGACGGGATCGAGCGCAGCGCGCTCACCGCGATCAGGGCCGGCCGCGCGATCCAGGGCGCCGAGCCGAGCACGAGCCCGAGCAGCACGGCGGCCGTCGAGGCGAGCGCGAGCGCGCCCAGCCAGGCCGCGCCGGTGTCGGCGAGGGCGGCGAGGAAGGCGGGGTCGCCGAGCACGGCGGGCAGCGCTGCGGCCACCGCGAGCGGCGAGGGCAGCGAGCGCTCGGCCACGAGGCCGCTCGCGACGAGCGCGGCCCAGGCCGCGACGACGAGGGCGACGCCCGCGATGCCGAGCGCTGCGGGGGCGGCGCCCGCGCGCATCCGCTCGCCGATGGACGTCACGGGCGCCGCCTACTCCGCGCGAGCGGAGGCGGGCAGCACGGCGTCGACGTCGACCTCGCCGACCGCGCCGGCGGCGGCCAGCAGGTCGACGAGCGTCGTGAACTGCTCGGCGGTCAGGCGGCCCGCGTAGGTGGGCTCGGCGCTGGCGCCGAGCGCCTCGGGCGTGGAGCCGCACGCCTCGGCGGTGACGGCGAATCGCTCCTCGTCGTTCGCGGGGTCGTTCGCCGATGCCGCGGTGGCGGTCATGGCGGCGGCGAAGCCTTCGGCCGCCTCGGGGTTCGCCTCGGCCCACTCGCCGGAGGCGACCAGGAAGGAGGTGGGGATCTCGCCCACGCCGTCGAAGAAGGGGTTGCCGAGCGAGCGGACCGTGCCCGCCTCGTGCGCCTCGGCGGCCTGCGAGGCGCCCACCTCGGCGCTCTCGACTGCGCCGGACTCCACGCTCGTGACCTGATCGGCGAAGGGCACGGCCACGAACTCGACGCTCGCGCCGTCGCCCTGCTCGGCGACCCAGGCCGCCGTGAGGATCTCGGCGAGGCCGCCCAGCGCGTTGAGGGCGACGGTGGCGCCGTCGAGGTCGGCGGCGGTCTCGATGCCGCTGCCCTCGGCCACGATGACCTCGTTGCTGGTCTCGTTGGAGAGCGAGCTGCCCGAGAGCACGCGCAGGTCGAAGCCGGCGTCGACCGCCTGCAGGCTCGTGAGCGGGTTCGCGTAGGCGATGTCGATCTCGCCGGCCTGCAGCGCGGCGACGCCCGCGGCGCCGGACTGCACGGTGGTCAGCTCGACCTCGATGCCCTGCTCGGCGAAGAGGCCCTGCTCGACGCCCCAGACCACCGGGTCGTCGCAGAAGCCGAGGGTGCTGACCCGCACGGTCTGCGCGCCGGGGCCGTCGCTCGCCACGGGCGGCTCGGCGGGGCCGGCGGAGCAGCCGGCGAGCACGGGCAGCAGCAGCGCTGCGGGCAGGACGGCGGACGAGCGGATGCGGGTCATGGCGTGACGGCTCCAGGCGAGGTGATGCGGCAGGGGTGCTGTGCAGTGGTGCGCTGCAGCGCCAACGCTAACGAACCGCGCGGGCGTGCGACGTCCCGGGACGGGTTGCGCCACGGGCGTCGCCGAACGTCGTGCCCGCGGGAGGGCGCGGCGGGTCCGCTCAGCGCAGGCCGATGCGCCGGGCGGTCTCGGCGAGCACCTCGGCGTACTCGAGCTCGCGGCCCCGGGTGGCGCCGCCGGAGACGTTCACGCCGGCGACGCCCGGCACGGCGAGGATGCGCTCGGCGAGCCCGACCGCGGCGCGGATGCCGGCCTCGCGCGGATCGTCGGCGCCGAGCACGGTCGCGACGAGCCCGGTCGGCTCGGCATGGCCGTCGAGCCCGGTGAGGATGCGCGCGCTGCCGGCGTCGATCACGAGCGGCACGCAGACGAGCGCGCGCACCCCGGCGCCGAGCGCTTCGAGGGCGCGCAGGAAGCGGTCGACCGGGTCGGGGCCGGAGACGAGGTTGAGGAAGGCCAGCTCGGCGCCGGCGGCGACCTTGCTGGCGAAGCGCGCCGGGCGCTGCTCGACGGGCGGCGTCTCGACCGATTCGGCAGCGGAGACGAGCAGCCCCGCGGCGCGGGCGAGCGGCACCAGGCCGGAGGAGTCGAGGTCGAAGACCGGCTGCGCCTCGGGTCGGCGCCCCGCGCTCACCGGGTCGCCGCTCACGCAGTGCGCCGCGACGGCGCCGGCGTGGGCGAGCGCGGCGAGCTCGCCCTCGAGCGCGACCCGGTTGCGGTCGCGGCCGTTGACGGTGCTCCAGACGCCGAGCCCCTCGGCGGTGAGCAGCCGGGCGCGGTAGGCGTGCGGCAGCTGCGCCGTCACGCTCGGCGGCTCGCCGACGAGCGCGGCGTCGACGTGCTCGCGCAGCGCCGCGGCGCCGGCCAGCTGCGATCCGCGGTCGGGCTCGCGCATCGGGAAGTCGCTGAGCACGATCTGCCGCCGCTCGAGCAGGGCGGCCATCGCGGCCGACGCGGGGGTGCGGGCGGTCACGCCTTCGCGGCGACCCGGCGCAGCTCGGGCGCGTCGAGCCCGGTGGCCCAGGCGCCCAGCTGCTCGAGGATCGGCTGCAGCCGGCAGCCGCGCTCGGTGAGCGAGTAGCTGATCTGCGGGCGCGCGTCGTCCGACTCCGTGCGCAGCACGATGCCCTCCGCGACGAGCTCCACGAGCCGGTCGGCGAGCACCGAGTCGGTGATCGGGCCGACGGCGCGGCGCACCTCGGAGAACTTGAGGGGGCGGTCGTTGAGCACCGAGAGGATCAGCCCGTTCCAGCGCTTGCCGAGCACGTCGAAGGCGCGCACCAGTCCGGCGTCGCACGCCGCGGAGGGCTCGTGAGCGCTCGGTTCCATGTCCCCATGATAGCGGACTTGCTTTTTCCGAGCACTTGTAATTGCATAGCGCTTGTTTTTACCAAGCGCTTGGAAATACCGAGCGCATCCGTCTCGAAGGAGCACCCCCATGCCGACCCTGCTGCGAATCGACGCCAGCATCCGCACCGAGGGCTCGCGCAGCCGCGCCCTCGCCGACCTCGTCGAGGCCGAGTGGCTCGACGGCCACCCCGGCGGCACCGTGCGCCGCCGCGATCTCGTGGCCGACGCGATCCCCGCCGACGCCTGGCACCTGGCCGTCACTGCCGGCTGGACGCCGGAGGAGCAGCGCAGCGACGAGCAGCGCGCCGCCGTCGCCCTCTCGGCCGAGCTGGTCGACGAGCTGGCGGACGCGGACGCGATCCTCGTCGCCGCCCCGCTCTACAACTTCGGCCCCTCGCTGCACGTGAAGACCTGGATGGACACCGCCATCGCCGACCCGCGCCTCGCTCCCGGCGCCGAGCCCCTGCTCGCCGGCAAGCCCGCCGTGCTCGCCACCGTGCGCGGCGGCGGGTACGCCGAGGGCACCCCGCGGCACGGCTGGGACCACAGCACCCCGTTCCTGCGCCGCATCCTCGGCGACGTCTGGGGCCTCGACCTCGCCGTCGTCGAGGAGGAGCTCACCCTCGCCGAGGTCACCCCCGCGATGGCGGGTCTGCTCGACCTCGCGAACGCCGGCCGCGCCGCCGCCGAGCAGGTCGCCCGCGACCACGGCCGCGAGCTCGCCAGCGCACTGCAGAGCGCCTGAACCGCCGGACGAGCGAGACCGAGCGGATGCGGCGACGGGCCTCCCGAGGCCCGTCGCCGCTGGGCCGAGGGTGCGCTCGCTTGCGCCGGCAAAAGGGGTGCCTTACCGTAAGCTCACCGCAATTCCGCGCACACAGCACGCACCCCTGCCCGCGCGCGATCGGAGCCCCAGCGCAGCGTCTCCGCCACACCAGCACCTCCGGCATGCCGGCGACTTCCAGGATCCGCCCGTGACTCTCGACCGAATCGGCCTCTACGACCCTGCCCGCGAATCGAGCGCGTGCGGTGTCGGCTTCATCACCCGCAAGGACGGCGTGCCCAGCCACGACGTCATCGTGCGCGGCGACGCGGCGCTCTGCGCCATCCCCCACCGCGGCGGCATGTCCGCCGAGGGCGTCGGCGACGGCGCGGGCGTGAACATCGACCTCTCCGCCGAGTTCTTCGGCGCCATCGCCGGCAAGGCGATCGAGCCGGGCCGCTTCGGCGTCGGCAACTTCTTCCTGCCCGACGACGTCGCCGCCGAGGGCGAGGCCCGCCGCGTCGTGACCGAGGCCATCGAGGCCACGGGTCTCGAGGTGCTCGTCGTGCGCCTGGTGCCCGTCGACCACGGCGCTGCGATGCCGGCCGCCGAGAAGCTGCAGCTGCCCATCCTGCAGTGGGTGTTCTGCGCCCCCGAGGGCTGGGACCGCGCGCGCACCGACGAGGCCGCGAACGCCGCGCTGCTGGCGATCGAGGGCGAGGCCTACGGCCGTCCGGAGCTCGCGGGCCTCTATCCGCTCTCCCTCTCCACCCGCACGCAGACGCTCAAGGGCCGCCTCAACTCCAACGAGGTCATCCCCTACTTCGTCGACCTGCTCGACGAGCGCCACTCGGTGCGCACGCTCTACTTCCACACGCGCTTCTCGACCAACACCGAGCCGCACCCGACCATGGCGCAGCCCTTCCGCCTCATGGCGCACAACGGCGAGCTCAACACCGACCGCAAGAACCGCCTGTCGGATGAGGCCCTCGCGCGTTCGAAGGACCGCACCATCGTGCGCCCGCACGGCCAGAGCGACAGCAGCCGCCTCGACCAGACCCTGCAGAGCCGCGTCTTCGACGACGGCCTCGACCTCGTCGAGGCGATCGTCGCGCTCATGCCGCCGGCGTGGGAGAACGACGCCACGCTGCCGCAGCACGTGCGCGACATGCTCGAGTACTTCTCGCTCTACGAGGAGAAGAACGACGGCCCCGCGGCCGTGATCTTCAGCGACGGCGACGTCGTGGGCGCCCGCCTCGACCGCCTCGGCCTGCGCCCGCTGCGCACCGTCGAGACCGAGGACTACCTCATGGTCTCCTCCGAGGCCGGCCAGCTGCACGCCGACCCCGACGAGGTCATCCACCGCGGCCGCATCGAGGCGGGCGGCATGCTCACCTTCGACCACCGCACCGGCACCATGCTGCGCAGCCGCGACGCCCTCGAGGTGCTCGCCGCCCGCCGCGACTACGGCGCGCTGCTCGCCGAGGCCCGCACCCCGCTCGACGCGATCGAGCTCGGCGGCCTGGAGCGCGGCGACGACACCCTCGGCTACGCCGGCGACCTCAGCCGCTCGGGCCGCTACGTCTCGTACTCGCTGAACCAGGAGAGCTTCCGGTTCATGATGGACCCGATGCTCGCCACCGGCGGCGAGCGCATCTCCGCCATGGGCTACGGCAACGCGATCCACGCGCTGGCCGACCAGGAGGGCGGCATGGCGAAGTACTTCTCGCAGCGCTTCGCCCAGGTCACCAACCCGCCGCTCGACAGCATCCGCGAGGCCGACGGCATGACCTTCCGGGTCGCGCTCGGCGCCAAGCCCGACGGCGGCGCGAACGCCAGCCGCCAGCTCGTCGTGCAGTCGCCCATCCTCAGCCAGCTCGACATGCTGCGCCTGCGCGAGCAGACCCTCACGCCGCTCGAGCGCTTCGACCTGCTCTACACGCCCGTCGTCGGCGACGCCGAGGCGAACGCGGCCTCCATGGTCGCCGACCTCGACGTGCTGGCGGATGCGGTCGTCGCCTTCGCGCGCTCCCAAGGCGGCATCGCCGTGGTCAGCGACCGCGGCGTCGGCTCCGAGCGCGCCCCGCTGCCCCTGCTGCTCGCCCTCGCGACGATCAACCAGCGGCTCATCGAGGCCGGTCTGCGCCTGCGCGTCTCGGTCATCGCCGAGAGCGGCCAGCTGCCCAGCTCGCACCACATCGCGAGCGCCCTCGGCTTCGGCGCGAGCGCCGTCTACAGCCTGAGCGCGCGGCTGCGCGCCGAGGAGCAGTTCCCCGCCCCCGCCGGCCCCGCCGGCGAGGTGACCGACACCGACCGCGCCTTCGACCGCTTCCGCAAGGCCGCGCTCAAGTCGCTCGGCAAGACCATGGGCCGCGTCGGCCTCTGCACCGTCGAGAGCTACATCGGCGGCGAGTTCTTCGAGCCGAACTACCTCGACACCCGCGACCCCGTGCTCGCGCGCGCCTTCCCGCACCTCGACGCGCCCGTCGGCGGCGTGGGCTTCGCCCGCATCGCCGAGGCGGCCACCGAGTGGCACGAGCGCGCCCGCTCGGTGCAGACCGACGGCCAGGTGCCGCTGCTCGGCCTCTTCAAGGAGCGCTCCGAGGGAGCCGGCCACAGCTTCGGCACCACCTCGGTGCGGGGCTTCGCGGTCATGACCGACGAGGAGCCGAGCTTCGGCCACGAGCAGGACCCGGCGCACACCGCGCTGCGCATGCTCACGCTCGGCCAGCTCGACGACGCCTTCGGCCTCGACGACCGCGCCTACGCGAACACCGGCTACGAGGCGCTGAGCGACGAGCGCATCGACGACTTCGCCATCACCCCCGGCTTCCGCGACTTCGTCTCGACCACCAACGCCGAGCGGCACCGCCGCCCGAGCGCGCTGCGCGACGTGCTCGCGCTGCCCGCCGACACGGTGGGCCTGCGCACGGCGGCCGACTTCAACCGCGAGTTCCGCCGCTTCGCGATCGAGGGCAACACCTCCATCGCGGTGCGCGGCCTCGGCATCGAGCGCGACGGCGCCGGCACCACGGTGCTGCGCCTCGCTCCGAGCCTGCTCGTCGAGGACGAGCGCGTGCGCCACGCGGCGCTCGCGGAGTGGCTCTCGGCCGCGCTCGGCCCGGAGCTCACGGTCGTCGCGGTGGACGCGCAGCACGTCGCCCTCACCGCGACGGGCCGCGCCGCCGAGCTGCTCGCCCTGCTCGAGGAGGCCCCCGAGGCCATCGCCCTCGACGAGGTGCAGCCCGCGCACGAGATCACCCGCTCGCTCGCCTCCGGCGCCATGAGCCACGGCGCGCTCGTCGCGACCGCCCACGAGGCCGTCGCGCACGGCACGAACATGGTCGGCGGCATGTCGAACTCGGGCGAGGGCGGCGAGCACCTCTCGCGCTACGGCACGATCCGCGGCTCGCGCATCAAGCAGTTCGCCTCCGGCCGCTTCGGCGTCTGGGCCGGCTACCTCGCCGACCCGATGCTCGAGGAGATCGAGATCAAGATGGGCCAGGGCGCCAAGCCCGGCGAGGGCGGCCAGCTGCCCGCGCCCAAGGTCACGGTCGACATCGCCGCGGCCCGCGGCGGCACCCCCGGCGTCGAGCTCGTCTCGCCGCCGCCCCACCACGACACGTACTCGATCGAGGACCTGGCGCAGCTCATCCACGACGCGAAGGCGGCGCGCGTGCGCGTCATCGTCAAGCTCGTCTCCTCGGAGGGCATCGGCACCATCGCGGTCGGCGTCGCCAAGGCTGGCGCCGACGTCATCAACGTCGCCGGCAACACCGGCGGCACCGGTGCCGCGGCCGTGACGAGCCTCAAGTACGCGGGTCGCTCGGCCGAGATCGGCATCGCCGAGGTGCACCAGGCGCTCGTGGCCAACGGCCTGCGCGACAAGGTCACCCTGCGCTGCTCCGGCGCGCACCAGACCGGCGGCGACGTCGTCACCAGCGCGCTGCTCGGCGGCGACAGCTTCGAGTTCGGCACGACCGCGCTCATGATGCTCAAGTGCGTCATGGCCAAGAACTGCAACATCAAGTGCCCGGCCGGCCTGACCACGAACCCCGAGGCGTTCGACGGCGACCCCCGCGCGCTCGCGCAGTACCTGCTGAACATCGCCCACGAGGTGCGCGAGATCCTCGCCGGCCTCGGCCTGCAGTCGCTGCGCGAGGCGCGCGGCCGCACCGACCTGCTGCAGCTGCTCGACCACCCCTCGGCGGTCGGCCGGCTCGACGTGCGCGACATGCTCGCCTTCAGCGACGTGCCGCAGGTGGCCGACCCGATCACCCTGCCCCGCGACTTCGCGGTCGACGACTCGCTCATCGAGCGGGTGCGCTCGGCGATCATCGACGGCGGCGAGCGCGAGGTGCGCATCGACGGCGTCACCCTCGTCAACCGCAACAAGTCGGTGGGCGGACAGCTCTCGATCGACGTGGAGCGCATCCTCAACCACGAGCTCTCGGCCGAGCAGACCGCCGGCCTGCCCGCGGTGCAGCGCGACGAGCGCGGCCGCGCCTACCTCGTCGACGGCGCCGTGCGCATCGCGACGAACGGCTCGGCGGGGCAGTCGTACGGCGCCTTCACCAACGACGGCATCACCCTCGAGCACACCGGCACCGCGAACGACGGCGTCGGCAAGAGCCAGAGCGGCGGGCGCGTGATCGTGCGCTCCCCCGGCGGCGGCGCCCCCGTGCGCGGCGGCAACGTGCTCATCGGCAACTTCGCGCTCTTCGGCGCGACCGGCGGCCGCCTCTTCGTCGAGGGCGAGGCGGGCGACCGCTTCGCCGTGCGCAACTCGGGCGCCACCGCGGTGGTCGAGGGCCTCGGCGACTTCGGCTGCGAGTACATGACGAACGGCGCCGTGCTCAACCTCGGCGGCTTCGGCAAGGGCGTCGGCAACGGCATGAGCGGTGGATTCCTCTACCAGTACGACCCCGAGGGCCTGCTGCCGAGCCTGGTCAGCGCCGACTCGCTGCTGCTGTTCCCGGTGACGGATGCGGAGCAGGGCGCCTTCCACGAGCAGGCCGTGCTACTGCTGCTCGAGTGGCACCTCGAGGCGACGGGCTCGGCGAAGGCCGCGCACCTGCTCGAGCACTGGGCCACCGAGCGCGAGCACGTCGTCGTGGGCATGCCCCGCGCGCTGCTGCTCTCGCAGGACGCCGACGAGATCCTGGCGCAGAAGACCCGCAAGGAGCTGCTCGACGAGCTGGCGAACTCGGTCGCGACCGACAAGCTGCGCACCTTCAAGGTCGACTTCCGCGACCAGCGCCTCGTGCTCGGCGGCCGCGCGCCCGCGCTCGGCGACGGCGGCGCGGCGGACATGTTCTCGCTGCTCTCGTCGTACACCGTGCTCAACGCGGCGCGCGAGATCGCGCTCGACCGGGTGCCCGGCGCGACCAGCGCCGAGGACCCGCGGGTGCAGGACGCCGTGCGCAAGCTCATCCTCACCGAGGACTTCTTCGTCATGCAGAAGGTGCTGCGCTACCTGCGCGACACCCTCGACCGCTTCGACGACGCCGAGCTGGCCACGCTGATCGCCATCAAGCGCATCGACGACTACAAGCGCTCGCTGCGCCTGCGCAACGTGCGCGGCATCGACGCGCCCGGCACCTACGGCTGGATCCTCCACCAGCAGCGCAAGAACCTGGGCCGCACCGACGGCGCCCGCTTCGACGAGCTGCTGGCCAGCGCAGCGCTGGCCGACCTGGCGACGAGCGCGGTGCGCGACGAGCAGACCCCGACCACCGAGGCGGTGCCCGCATGAGCGACCTCCTGATCCCCGCGGACGCCTCCTTCGGCGCGGCCGCGCTCGCCCTGACCGCGCGCCCCGCGCCCGGCTCGCTCTTCGAGGGCACGCCCTTCAGCGAGCCGCAGCAGGCGTGGCTGAACGGCTTCCTCGCGGGCCTCGCGGCCATGAAGCGCAACATGGAGGAGGGCCAGGCCGCTCCGACGCTGACGCTCGAGATCCTCTACGGCAGCCAGACCGGCAACAGCGAGATGCTCGCGCAGCAGCTCGGTGCGCTGGCGCGCGGCAAGGGCTACGGCGCGAACCTCACCGAGCTCGACGCCATGACGCCCGAGAAGCTCGCGACGCTGCCCTACGTGCTCGTGATCACCTCGACCTACGGCGAGGGCGAGATGCCCGACAACGCGGAGCTGTTCTGGGAGGCGCTGAGCGCGCCGACCGCGCCGCGACTCGAGGACACCCGCTTCGCGGTGCTCTCGCTCGGCGACAGCGGCTACGACGACTTCTGCCAGGCCGGCCGCGACATCGATCTGCGCTTCGAGCAGCTCGGCGCCGGCCGCATCGTGACGCGCGTCGACTGCGACGTGGACTTCGAGGAGCCCGCGGAGGCGTGGATCGAGGAGACCCTCGCGGCGATCGTCGCGGAGGCGCCCCCCGGTGCCGCCGGCAGCGGCGAGGCGGCAGCCCCGGCTCCCGCCCGCTCGCCGTGGAACAAGAAGACCCCGTTCCCGAGCAAGCTCTCCGTCAACCGCGTGCTCTCGGGCGACGGCTCGGCGAAGGAGATCCGCCACTTCGAGTTCGACCTCGGCGACAGCGGCATCACCTACGCGGCCGGTGACGCGCTCGCCGTCGTGCCGGTCAACGACCCGGCGCTCGTCGAGCTGCTGCTCGCGCGCCTGGAGCTGGACGGCGACGCGGACGCGGGCGGCGAGTCGCTGCGCGAGCGGATGCTGCGCGAGTGGGAGATCGCGACCCCGTCGAAGGACCTCATCGCCGCGATCGCCGAGCGCGACCCGGAGGGCGAGCTCGCCGCGATGGTGCGCCGCGAGGACCGCGCCGCGATGGACTCCTGGCTCTGGGGCCGCGACACCCTCGACCTGCTCGAGGGCAGCCCCGAGGTGCGCTTCAGCGCCCTCGAGCTCTCGGAGCTGCTGCGCCCGCTGCAGGCCCGCTCCTACTCGATCTCGTCCAGCCCGTTGCAGAGCCCGGACCGCATCCATCTCACCGTCGCCTCCGTGCGTCACGGCAGGGAGCGCGAACACGGCGGCGTCACGTCGACCTACCTCGCCGACCGTCTGGACGCGGAGCAGCCGGTGGGCATCTACCTGCAGCCGAACAACGCGTTCAGCGTGCCCGAGGACGGCGACCGCCCGGTCGTGATGATCGGCCCCGGCACGGGCATCGCCCCGTTCCGCGGCTTCCTGCACGAGCGTGCCGAGAGCGGCGCGAAGGGCCCGAACTGGCTCTTCTTCGGCGATCAGCACGCGGCGAGCGACTTCATCTACCGCGACGAGCTCGAGGCCATGCAGGCCTCGGGCGTGCTCACCCGCCTCGACCTCGCGTTCTCGCGCGATCAGGCCGAGAAGATCTACGTGCAGACGCGCATGCGCGAGCAGGGCGCCGAGCTCTACGCCTGGCTCGAGCAGGGCGGCTACCTCTACGTCTGCGGCGACGCGACGCGCATGGCCAAGGACGTCGAGCACGCGCTGCTCGAGATCGTGCAGGCGCACCGCGGCTGCAGCGAGGCCGAGGCGAACGAGTACGTCTCGATGCTCAAGCGCGAGAAGCGGTACGTGCGGGACGTCTACTGATGGGCGCGCAGGGCGACCCCGAGCGCAGCGAACCGAGCACCGACTCGCTGCACGACGACGGAGCGCCCTGCGGCCCGCAGCAGGGCTGCGGCCGCTGCGCCTCCGTCCACGGCAGCATCCCCCTCGACGCGAGCGCGCTCGACGTGGCGGCGGCGCTGCCCCTGCTCGACCTCGCGCTCGCGACCACCGGCTCCGACGGGGCGGTGATCACGCAGTCCGGCGCCTACGCCCCGGTCGGCCGCACGGGCACCGCCTTCGCGGTGCCGCCGGGCCGGATCGCGCTGCGCCTCGACCCGCGCCGCGTCGTCGGCGCCGTGCTCGGCGAGGATCGCGGCGGCGACCCCGTGCTCGAGCTCGTCACCGGCGCGGGCCGAGCGGTGCACCGGCTGCGCGCGCACTCCTCCGTCGACCACCTGATCCTGCGCAGCCTCGCGCGCGACCACGAGGGATCGCCCGCCGCGCTGGCCGGCGCCCTGCTCGGCGACTGGACGCCGGCGCCCACCGCCGAGCGCTGGTCGGGCGACGACCAGCTCTCCCGCATCGACGACGTGCTCTCCGGCGACGCCGAGCGGCGGCGCTCGGGGCGGCAGCCGGTCGAGCACCGGCACATCGACCTGGGCCTGCTGCCCGCGGTGCTCGGTCACCTCTGCTCGACGGGCATCCCGCTCGGCGCCGCGGTCTTCGGCGAGGGGGTGGCGCAGGCCTGCGCCGGCGCGCTGCAGGCGGTCAGCGCCGACGACGGCCGGCTCGGCGTGGTCCTCGACGGCGCCTCCCTCGACCTCGACTCCTCCGCGCTCGGCGCCTGCCTGCTCGTGCGCTCGGCGGCCGCGCACGGCCCAACGAGCGCGCTCGAGCTCTACGACCGCCACGGCCGCTGCGTCGCGATGCTCAGCCAGTTCGGCATCGTCGGCGCCGAGACGCACGCATCCTGGGAGGACGTGGCCGACTCGCTGCCCTCCCTCGGATGAGCCGCTCCCTCCGCAGCTTCGCGTGGCAGGGCGAGGCCGCAGCCGTCGCGCTGCTGCTCGACGCCTTCCAGGAGCGGCCGCAGCCGATGCTCGAGGTCGCCCCCGGGCGCTTCGAGCTGGCGGTCGAGCTGCCCGACGACGCCTCGATCGGCTACGGCTTCCTCGTCGACGCGGCCGGCGCCGAGCCGTCCGCCGGCTGGCCCCTGCACCGCGTGGAGCCCGGGGCGGATGCGGCCGCCGTGATCCCGCATCCGTGGGGCGCCGCCGGCATGCTCGCCGTCAGCGAGGGCGCCACGGCGCGCATCCACCCGGCCTGGCGAGCGGATGCGCCGCCCGCCGAGCCCGCGACCGCTCGCGAGCTGCGCACCGCATCCGATCGCGCCCTGCTGCTCGGCGACGGCGCCGCGGAGACGCTCGTCGTGGTCTTCGACGGCGCGATCTGGAGCGACGAGCGCTTCGGCTTCCGCCAGGCCTTCGCGCGGTGGCGGCGCCCCGGCGTGCACGTCGCGCTCGTCGGCACCGCCGACCGCGCTGTGCTCGACCAGCGCGCGGCGATGCGCACGATCCTCGAAGAGGTGCTCGACGCGGCCGGCTCGGCAGCGGCACGCGTGATCGTGGCCGGGCAGAGCTACGGCGGCCTCGCCGCCGGCGGCCTGCTGCTCGACGCCCCCGATCTCGTGGACGCCGCCGTGCTGCAGTCGGGCTCCTTCTGGTTCGACGAGACCGCCGACGCGCGCGCCCGCGACTTCGGCGTCTCGGGCACCCTGGTGCAGCAGCTGCGCGCCGGCGCCTTCTCCGGCGGCGGCCGCCGTGCCGTCGTGCAGGTCGGCGGCGACGAGGGCGACATGATCGAGCGCTCGCGCGACTTCGCCAGCGCCGCGACGGCCGCGGGGTTCGCGGCGCAACTGCAGGTCTGGCCGGGCGGGCACGACTACGCCTGGTACCGGCACGGGCTGCTGACCGGGCTGGACCAGCTGCTGGAGTGACACCCGCGCCGCGAGGCAGCACAGGCAAGGCTAAGCTCACTCTGGCCCCTCGCACGGGGCCGACGACTCCAGCCCCGTCCCGAGAGGGAGCCGCGTGACCCAGACCGCGCCAGCCGCGTCCGCGCCGCCGCGCCCCGGCCTGCACCGCCGTCGCGCCATCGGCCTGGTGCTGCTCGCCGTGGCGCTCGTCGTCGCCTGCCTCGCGAGCCTCGCATTCGGCGCGAACCCGCTCTCGCTCGAGCAGGTGTGGCGCGGCCTCACCGAGCCCGACCGGAGCGAGGCCTCGCTCATCGTCTGGACCCTGCGCATCCCCCGCACCATCGTCGGCCTGCTCGTCGGCGCGGCCTTCGGTGTGGCCGGCGCCCTCATCCAGGCGCTCACCCGCAATCCGCTCGCCGATCCCGGCATCCTCGGCGTCAACGCGGGCGCCGGCTTCGCGGTCACGGTCGGCGTCGGCGTCTTCGGCCTCAGCGGCATCACCGGCTACATCTGGTTCGCCTTCGCCGGCGCGGCCCTCGCCACGGTGCTCGTCTACCTCATCGGCGCCGCGGGGCGCGGCCAGGTCTCCCCCGTCACGCTCGTGCTCGCCGGCGTCGCCCTCGGCGCCGTGCTCGGCGGCTTCAGCACCTTCCTCACGCTCATCGACGAGGAGACGTTCCGCTCGCTGCGCAGCTGGGGCATCGGCTCGATCGCGCTCACCGACCTCGACGACACGGCCTCCGTCGCACCGTTCCTCGTCGTCGGCCTGCTGCTCGCGCTCGCGCTCGCCGGCCCGCTCAACGCGATCGCCCTCGGCGAGGACCTCGCGGCGTCGCTCGGCACCGAGGTGGGCCGCACCCGGGTGCTCGGCATCGTCGCGGTCACCCTGCTCGCCGGCGGCGGCACCGCGATGACGGGCGGCATCGGCTTCGTCGGCCTCATGGTGCCGCACGTGGTGCGCTGGTTCACCGGGCCCGACCAGCGCTGGATCCTGGCGACCTCGGCCGTCGCCGCGCCCGTGCTCGTGCTGCTGGCGGATGTGCTCGGCCGGGTGATCGCGCGCCCGGGCGAGATCGAGGTGGGCATCGTCACCGCGATCATCGGAGCGCCCGTGCTCATCGCCCTCGTTCGGCGCAGCAGAGCGGCCGGGCTGTGAGCGCGCTCCCCCGCACCGGCGGCGTCGACTTCGGCTACCGCAGCGGCACCCTGCGGTCGCGGCTGCTCTCGGTGCGGGTGCCGCTGCGCGTGCTCGGCGTCTCGGCGCTGCTGCTGGGCCTGGCCATCGCGGTCGCGGTCGTCGCGATCCGCTACGGCGACTACCCGCTGACCGTGTCGCAGGTGCTGCAGACGCTGCTCGGCGGCGGCGAGCCGTTCCACCGCATCATCGTGCTCGACTGGCGCCTGCCGGTGGCCATCGCGGCGGTCGCCTTCGGCGCGCTGCTCGGTCTCGGCGGCGCGATCTTCCAGTCGATCACCCGCAACCCGCTCGGCTCGCCCGACGTGATCGGCTTCGACGCCGGCGCCTACACCGCCGTGGTCGTCGTCATGCTCGTGTTCGGCAGCAGCGGCACCTGGTCGATCGCCGCCGCGGCGATCGTCGGCGGCCTCGCCACGGCCTTCGCCGTCTACCTGCTGGCCTGGCGCCGCGGCGTGCAGGGGTTCCGGCTCATCATCGTCGGCATCGGCGTGGTCGCGATGCTCGGCTCGCTCAACAGCTACCTGATCACCCGCGCCGACATCACCGACGCCATGTCGGTGGGGTTCTGGAGCGCCGGCTCGATCGCGCGGGTCACCTGGGCGAGCCTCACCCCCTCCCTCGTGCTCGGCACCGTCATCGTGCTCGCCGCGATCGCCCTCTCCCCCGCGCTCAAGCGCCTCGAGCTCGGCGACGACGCGGCGGTCACCCAGGGCACCCGTCCCGGTCCCGTGCGCCTCGCCCTGCTCGTGCTCGGCGTGGCGACCACCGCGCTCGTGACGGCGGCCGCGGGTCCGATCGGCTTCATCGCCCTCGTGGCGCCGCAGCTGGCGCGGCGCATCACGCGCTCGGCAGGGGTCAGCGTGCTCGCCGCATCCGCCATGGGGGCCGCCCTGCTGGCCGCGGCGCACCTGCTCTCCCTGCTCATCGCGCAGGTCTACCGCAGCATCCCCGTCGGCCTCATCACGGTCTGCCTCGGTGGCCTCTACCTGATCTGGCTGCTCATCCGCGAGACCCGCCGCCAGGCGGGCGCACCCCGTTGACCCCTCGGAGCACCGATATGACCGCGCATCCGCCCCGCCTCGTCGTCGAGGACGCCACGATCGGCTACGACCAGCGCACGATCGCCGAGCGCCTGTCGCTCGAGATCCCCGACGGCTCCTTCACCGCCATCATCGGGCCGAACGGATGCGGCAAGTCGACGCTGCTGCGCGCGCTCGCCCGGGTGCTCACCCCCTCCACCGGCCGGGTGCTGCTCGACGGCAAGGCGATCACGCAGTACGGCTCGAAGGAGGTGGCCCGGCGGATGGGGCTGCTGCCGCAGACCTCGCTCGCGCCGGACGGCATCCGCGTCGCCGACCTCGTCGCGCGCGGACGCTCGCCGTACCAGAGCCTCTTCCAGCAGTGGCGCTCGAGCGACGAGCAGGCGGTGGCCGAGGCCCTCGAGGCGACCCGGCTGACCGAGCTCTCCGGACGGCTCGTCGACGAGCTCTCGGGCGGCCAGCGCCAGCGCGTCTGGGTGGCCATGCTGTTCGCCCAGCAGACCGGCATCATGCTGCTCGACGAGCCGACGACCTTCCTCGACATCGCGCACCAGTACGAGCTGCTCGAGCTGTTCCGCACCTTCCACGACGAGGGCAAGACGATCGTCGCGGTGCTGCACGACCTCGACCAGGCCGCCCGCTACGCCGACCACCTCGTGGTCATGCGCGAGGGCAGCGTCGTCACGAGCGGCCCGCCCGCCGAGGTCGTCACGGCCGAGCTGGTGCAGGAGGTGTTCGGGCTGCCCTGCATCGTGGCGCCCGACCCGGTCACGGGCACGCCGACGGTGGTGCCGCTCGATCCGCGCTCGGTCGCCCGCTAGATCCGTCGGGCCAGCACGACGCCGTCGGGCACCGTGCCGGCCGCGCCATCGGGCCCGGTGATCGCCCGCTGACGCACCTCGGCGAGCTCGACGACCCACCGCGACGGGTCCAGGGCCAGGGCCCGCAGGTCGTCCTCGGGCGCGGGGAAGCTGTAGCCGTGCAGGTGCTCGCCGTCGCTCCAGCTCGGCGCGCCCGCGTGCGCCGTGACGAGCAGCCGTCCGCCCGGGGCGACGAAGCCTGCCGCCCGGCGCAGGATCTCCTCCCGCGGGATCACCACCGGCCACGACTGCAGGAACGACGCGGTCACGAGCTCGGCGGGCTCCTCCGGCGCCCACTCCGCCAGGTCGGCGGGGACGAAGCGGATGCGCCCGGCCGGCACGCCCGCGGCCTCGGCCGCCGCCCTGCCGCGCTCGGCGGCGGTCGGCGAGAGGTCGACCCCCGTCACCCTCCAGCCGCGCTGCGCCAGCCAGACCGCGTCGCCGCCCTCGCCGCAGCCGAGGTCGATCGCCCGGGCCGGCTCGAGGTCGGACGCGACGTCCGCGAGCACGGCGTTCACCCGTCCCGACCAGGCGCGGTCGGTGCCGGCGTAGCGGGCCTCCCAGAAGGCGGCGGGGGTGCTCGTGTCGCTCATCCGCTCATCCTCCCGATCACCGAGCGGATGCGCGAGGGCCGTTGCCGGAACGGCAAGGCGCCGGGCGCGGCGCCGCAACGGCGACCGGGCAGCCTCTGAGCGCGGCCTGCCAGGCACGCTCAGGGCATCCCTCCCATCGGCCGCGCTCCGTAGCGTGGAGGGCATGACCACTCTCGCCATCATCGGGGCCGGCTCCGGCCTCGGCGCCGCCTTCGCCCGCCGCTTCGCGAAGGAGGGCTTCTCCGTGGCCCTCATCGCACGCAACCGGGAGCGCGTCGACGCGCTCGCCGCCGAGCTCGCCGCCGAGGGCGTGACCGCGCAGGGCTTCACCGCCAACGTGCGCGACCGCGCCGCGCTGGTGACCGCGCTCGACGAGGCCACCGCCGCGCTCGGCCCCATCGAGGTGCTGCAGTACAGCCCGCTGCCGCAGAAGGAGTTCCTGCGGCCCGTGCTCGAGACCACGCCCGAGGACGCGCTCGCGGCCCTCGAGTTCTCGGTGCTCGGCCCGATCGCCGCCGTGCACCACGTGCTGCAGGGCATGCGCGTGATCGGCCGCGGCACGGTGCTCTTCGTCAACGGCGGCACCGCGGTGCGCCCGCGGGCCGACTTCGCCGGCACCACGATCTCCTTCGCCGGCCAGAGCGCCTACGGGCAGGCGCTGCACAACCAGCTCGCGCCCGAGAACGTGCACGTCGGCCAGCTCGTCATCCCCGGCGGCATCGAGGCCGGCCACGCCGAAAAGGACCCGACGGTGCTCGCCGAGAAGCTCTGGGGCATCCACGCGGGGCGCGACGGCTTCCGCACCTTCGCCGCCGACATGGATGCTTGAAGCGGGCGTCGCCTGAGCGGATGCGACGAGGGCCCGGCAGATCGGCCGGGCCCTCCTCCGTCGTTCAGCGCTCGACGGGGTAGTCGACGAAGGCGAACGCCGAGCCGTCGGGCGCCCAGCTCGGCACGTTGATGGTGCCCTGGCCGCCGTGCAGCGCGACGATCGTGGTCGGCTCGGTCCAGGCGCCGACCCGCACGAACCGCAGCTCGACCGGCAGATCGGCCGGGTGGCCCTCCGTGCCGGCCGGGAAGCTCAGGTACACGGCGACGTCGCCGGTCGGGGCGATGTGCGGGAACCAGTTGACCCGCTCGTCGAAGGTCAGCTGCTCGAGCTGCGAGCCGTCCTCCCGCACCCGCGCCAGCTGGGCGTGACCCGGCGTCTCGCTGAACTGCTCGGTGTTGAAGTAGATCCACTCGCCGTCGGGGCTCCAGGCGCTGCCGTCGGCCGGACCCCGGTCGGTGGTCACGGCGCGCTCGTCGCCGCCGCGGCTCGAGATCGTGCGGATCGTCACCGAACCCCAGAGCTCGTCGCTGAGCGGTTCGACCCGCACGTACGCGAGCCGCGCGCCGTCCGGGCTGACGCCGTGCAGGAAGTGCAGAGCGCCGTCCGGCTCGGTCAGGCGCGTCGGCGCACCGCCCGCGATCGGCAGCGACCAGATGTGCCAGTCGTTGGCGGAGGCGTAGACCGTGGTCCCGTCCGGCGCGAGCACGTGATCGTTGTTGACGGCGGGCAGCCCCGGTGCGTCGATGGCCTCCGGCTCCGCGGAGCCGTCGACCGGCAGCAGCCAGAGCAGGCCGTCGCCGTTGACGAGCAGGCGCCCATCCGCCGTCCAGTTCGGGGCCTCGTAGAGCCGCTCCCCCGACTCGTGCACGGTGCGCAGCCCACCGCTGGCACGGTCCCAGACGCGGATGCGCGCGCCCTGGCCCGGCGCGAGCCGCCGGGGCGGGTACTCCACGACGATGTCCTCGTGCTCATCGCTCATGCGGTCCTCTCCTCCTCGAGATGGGCGCGGATGCCCTCGACGATCAGATCATGGTCCTCCTGCGAGGAGAGACCGGATGCGGTGGCCGCCGCCACGACGCCGACGCCCTCCACGCGGATCGGGAACGCCCCCGACGTGATCGCGTAGCGGTGGTCGAGCCAGCCGATCGATGCGGGGTCGAAGCCGTCGAAGCGCGCCTCGACGAGCGCACCGCTGGCCTCCATCCGCAGCACCAGCGCGGCCTTGCGCTGGATCCAGACCTCCTGGTCGGCGGTGACGCCGTTCAGCATCGCCCGGAACAGGGTGATGCCGGGGCGCTGGATGTCGACGCCGACCCGCAGGCCGCGCTCGTGCGCGGTCCGCGCGATCCTGGCGCCGAGCCGGTACGCGGTCGTGTTGTCGAAGCGGGTGAAGATCAGCTCGCGCTCCTGCTGCTCGAGCTCCGCGATCCGCTCGGCGGCGCTCACGCCGCGACCTCCTCGCGCACCGCGCCGACGGCACCGAGCTGGACGCGGGCGGTCTCGAGCGCGCCGATGATGCCGACGGTCTCCTCGTGCGTGTGCACGGGCGACTCGACGCGACCCTCGCCGACGTAGCGGGCGAAGGCGGTGGCCTGCCACGACAGCGCCGCGAATCCGCGCAGCGGGGTCGGGTCGCTCCAGTCGACGACCGGCCCGAAGTGCTCGGCCGAGGTAAGCCGGAACGAGCTGGGGTTGTAGAAGGGGGCGCCGAAGAGGATGGAGGCCTCCGTGCCCGCGATCGACGCGGTGGTGTGGCTGCGCGCGACCATCGAGGTGGTCACGACCGACTGGCCGAGCCCGCCGTGCTGCATGACGACCGTGGCGTAGGCGTCGACGCCGGTCCCGCTGAGCGCACCGATGGTCTGGATGCTCTGCGGTGCTCCCAGCGCCTGGAACGCGAACTGCATCGGGTAGACGCCGAGATCCAGCAGCGCCCCGCCGGCCACGTCGGGCCGGTTGAGGCGATGCGATGGGTCGGTGGGGATCGCCTGCCCATGGTCGGCGACGACCGAGCGCACCTCGCCGAGCGCACCGCCCGCGAGCAGCTGGCGCAGCGCCGAGGCCTGCGGCAGGTAGCGGCTCCACATCGCCTCCATCACGAGCACGCCGGCGGCGCGGCCTGCCTCGACGAGGTTGCGCGCCTCGGCGGCGCTCGTGGCGATCGGCTTCTCGATGAGCACGTGCTTGCCTGCGGCGATCGCCTGCAGGCCGAGCGCCTCGTGCTCGCTCTGGGGAGCCGCGATGTAGACGACGTCGACGAGCGGATGCGCGACCAGAGCCTCGACGGAGCCGACGGCGTGCTCGATGCCGTGCGCGGCGGCGAAGGCCTCGGCGCGCTCCTGCGAGCGCGAGCCGACCGCCACCACCCGCTGGGCGGAGTGGGCGTGCAGGGCCGTCGTGAACTCGCCGGCGATCCAGCCGGGGCCGACGATGCCCCAGCGCAGCGCGGGCTCGCCGGACTCGGGCAGGAAGAGCTCGGGGGTGGGCAGGTGGGTCGGCAGCATGGGTGCTCCTCGGCGTCGTTGCGGTGGGTGCGGCGACCTGCCTCGCGCATCCGACCGTTGCCGATCGGCTTAGCACGAGCTAAGGTGACTCGCACCTGAACGTTAGCACGAGCCAAGTCGGCATCTCGCGGCGTCCTGGAACCCCACTCGACTCAAGGAGGCGTCGATGTCGACGAATGTCCCCGCACACCCGTACACCACCCCGGTCTCGACCAGACCGCTCAGCCGCTGGTACATCCCGGCGCTCGGCCTGGCCCAGTTCGGCATCTTCATCGCGATCCTGTCGCCGGTGATCGTGAGCATGCAGCTCAAGGCGCAGGAGCTGAACCCCGACAACCCGGCGGCCCTCATCGGCTCGGTGCTGCCGATCGGCGCCCTCGGCGCGATCATCGGCAACCCGGTCTTCGGAGCGCTCAGCGATCGCACGCGCACCCGCTGGGGGCGACGCAAGCCCTGGCTGGTCGGCGGCATCCTCGGTCTCACCGTCGGCCTCACGCTCGTCGCCATGTCGACCGACGTCGTCACCCTGACGCTCTCCTGGCTGCTCTGCCAGCTCGCCTCGAACGCCGCCTCCGCCTCGCTGATCGCGAGCTTCGCCGACAACGTGCCCGTGGAGCAGCGCGGCCGGGCGTCGAGCACGCTCGCGCTCGCGCAGAACCTCTCGATCCTCGCCGGCGTCTACGGCGCCGTGCTGCTCGCCGGCAACCTGCCCGTGCTCTTCATCGTGCCCGGCATCATCGGCGTCGCGCTCGTCGTGGTCTACGTGCTCGTCACGCCCGACCGGCTGCCCGAGATCGAGCCCCGGCCGTTCTCGCTCAAGCAGATCCTCAACACCTTCTGGACCAACCCCTTCCGGTTCCCCGACTTCGGGCTCGCCTGGTGGTCCCGCTTCCTCATCACCTTCGCGACCTTCATGTTCACGACGTACCGGCTGCTCTACATGCAGGACCACGTGGGTCTCAGCGCCCAGGACGCCGTCGGCGCCATCGCCACCGGCGTGCTGCTCTACACGATCGCGCTCATGGCCGCCGCCTTCGTCTCCGGCTGGCTCAGCGACCGGCTCGGGCGCCGCAAGGTCTTCGTGGCGGGCTCGACCGCGCTCACCGGCGTCGGCTTCGTCATCCTCGCGCTCGGCGACACCGTGGCCAACTTCTACTTCGCCGAGATCGTGCTCGGGCTCGCCTACGGCGTCTACGCCGCGGTCGACAACGCCCTCGTCGTCGACGTGCTGCCCGACCCCGAGAAGCCCGGCAAGGACCTCGGCGTGTTCAACGTCGCCAACGCGCTGCCGCAGTCGCTCGCCCCGGCGGTCGCCCTCGCGCTGCTCGGCATCGGCGGCGGCACCGACAACTACGTCGCGATGCTCGTCGGCGCCGGCGCGATCGCGCTGATCGGCGCCCTGGTCATCATCCCGATCAAGAAGGTGCGCTAGCACCCGTCGAGCGGATGCGGGGCCGCGCCGCCAGTACGCGACCCCGAATCCTCCGCGCACCGATGCGCGCGGCAGCGGCGCCGACCTCCGACGAACGGGATGGGGATCCCCGTCGGGCGTCGGCGCCGTCCGCGTTCAGACTCGGACGGGTCCGGTGGACTCGCGCACGACGAGCTCGGCCGGAGTGGCCACGCGGCGCCGCGGCGAGTCCGAGCCGTCGAGCCGGTCGAGCAGGATCCCGAGCGCCGCCTCGACCGTGCGGTCCGCGTCCTGGCGCACCGAGCTGAGCTGGTGGTAGCTGAGCGCGGCGAGACGACTGTCGTCGAAGCCGACCACCGAGACGTCGCCGGGCACAGCGACCCCGGCGCGGGCGAGCACCGCGAGCACCGCGGTCGCGACCTGGTCGCCGCAGCAGAGCAGCGCCGTCGGGAGCTCGTCGCGGCCGAGCACCGAGCGCGCCGCCGCGGCGCCCGACTCCTCGTCGAAGCCGCTCGGGATCACGTCGATGCGCGCCTCGAGCCCGGCGGAGCGCATGGCCGTCCGGTACGCCTCGGCGCGGTCGGCGCCGACGTTGCCGTCGAGTCCGCCGAGGTAGGCGATGCGGTCGTGCCCCAGACTCACGAGGTGGTCCACCGCGGCGCGCAGGCCGGCGGTCTCGTCGACGTGCACGTTGTCGACCGCCTCGTCGCGCGCCCACTCGCCGAGCCAGACGATCGGCACGCGCTTGCGGGCGTCGGCCAGAGCGGGTGCGGTCGGGTCGGCGTTGAAGACGGCGATCGCCTCGACGCGCTCCTCGAGCAGCGCCGCGATCGCCTCCTCGCTCGGGTGCGCGCCGACCAGCGGGCGCGGCACCACGCCGAAGCCGCGCTCGGCGGCCCGCGCGATCATCCGCTCGACCACGGTGGCCTGGAAGGGGTTGCTCATGCCGTGCGCGATGCCGATGAGCCGGGTGCGCTGCTGGCGCAGCTGGCGAGCGGAGGCGTTGGGCCGGTAGCCGAGGTCGGCCGCGGCGGCGAGGATGCGCTCGCGCGACTCGGCGCTGGGGCCGGGCGCACCGCGCAGCACGAGCGAGACGAGCTGGCGGGAGACGCCGATGGAGTCGGCGACGTCGCGCATCGTCGGCAGCCGTGACGGGTCCGAGCCGCGCCGCCGCCCCGTCACGCTGTCGCTCATCCGGTCAGTCTGGCACGCGCCGCGGTTCAGCCGTCGTAGGCGGCCTGCGCCTGCAGCACCGAGCCCGCGTGCTCGCGCGCCCACGACGACACGGCGAGCAGCACGGGCTGCAGCGAGGCGCCGCTCGGCGTGAGCGCGTACTCGACCCGCGGCGGCACGGTGTTGAAGGCCTCGCGGGTGACGAGCCCGTCGCGCTCGAGCGCCTTGAGGGTCTGCGCGAGCATCTTGGGCGAGATGCCGGCCACTCGGCCGGCCAGCTCGCCGTAGCGGGCGGGGCCCTCGGCGAGGACACCGATCACGAGCACGGTCCAGCGGTCGCCGATGCGGTCCACGAGCTGCCGGCTGGGGCAGCCCGGGTCGTAGGGGTCGAAGGCGGGGTGCTCGGTCACGGCGTCCTCCCACTGCATCAGTAGGCGACGGTGAAGCGGGCGCGCGGGTGGGCGGCCTGCTCGATCTCGTCGACGTAGGCGATCGCGAGGTCGGCGCCCGAGATGCTCGAGTCGCCGTTCGCGTCGGCCAGCAGCACGTCGCCGCCGAGACGGAAGACGCCGGTGCGCTCGCCGGGGTTCCACGAGCCGAAGCTGCCGGCCGGGCTCACGTAGAACCACTGCAGCGCCTCGTCGCTCTCGCGCAGCGCGTCGAGGATCGCTCCGTGCGGCAGCGCCTCGCCCTTGAACTCGTCGGGGAACTCGGGCGTGTGGAACAGCTGCGGGCCGTCCTCCGACACCTTGAGCGAGCCGGCGCCGCCGACGAAGCTCAGGCGCGCGCCCTCGGCGATCGAGACCTCGACGAGGTTCGGCAGCGACTCGATGAGCAGCGGGCCGCCCTCGGTGGTGGCGCGGGCCGGCAGGGCCACGACGATCTGGTCGGCGCCCTGGGCGACCTCGCGCACGAGGGCTGCGTCGAAGATCGAACCCTCGCGGGTGGCGACGCCCTCGGGCGCCTTCGACACGTCGCGGGCGACGCCGAGCACCTCGTGCCCGCGCGCGACGAGCTCGGCGGTGATGTGACCGCCCGCGTAACCGGTGACTCCGAAGACGACGACCTTGGCCATGTACAGCTCCTTGCCATCCGAGAGAAAGTGACTTCCCGAAAGGTAGCACAGGGCCCCGTCCCGCCCGATCGGGTAGGCGCACTGCCCGAGCAGGTGTCGACGGCTCGGCCCGTCGTCGCCGATGATCGATCCGGCGGAACCGCCGGACCCGAGAGGCAGCACGAGATGAGCGCACCGACCGAACGCCGACCCGAGAGGGTCCGGGTCCTCGGCGCCCGCGAGAACAACCTCCGCGACGTCGACGTCGAGCTCCCGCGCGACGCGCTGGTCGCGTTCACCGGGGTCTCCGGTTCGGGCAAGAGCTCGCTGGCGTTCGGCACCCTCTACGCGGAGTCGCAACGGCGGTACTTCGAGTCGGTCGCCCCCTACGCCCGGCGGCTGATGAACCAGGTCGGGGTGCCTGACGTCGACGCGATCGAGGGCATGCCGCCGGCGGTGGCGCTCCCCCAGCACCGCGCGGGCGGCTCGGTCCGCTCGTCCGTCGGCAGCGCGACGTCGATCGCGAACGCGCTGCGCATGCTGCTGTCGCGCGTCGGCACCTATCCGGAGGGCGCGCCGATGCTGCTCGCCGAGGACTTCTCGGCCAACACCGCCCAGGGCGCCTGCCCCGCATGCCACGGGCTGGGGCGGGTCTACGAGGTGCCCGAGGAGCGCATGGTGCCCGATCCGATGCTGACGATCCGGGAGGGCGCGATCGCGGCGTGGCCTCGAGCCTGGCACGGCAAGCAGCTGCGCGACAGCCTCGTCTCATTGGGGTACGACATCGATCGGCCTTTCGCCGAGCTCCCCGAGGAGCAGCGGTCCTGGCTGCTCTCCACCGACGAGAAGCCGCAGGTGCCGGTCTTCACCGACCGTTCGCCGGCCGAGGTGCGCCGCGCCGTCGCCGCCGGAGTCGAGCCCTCCTACATGAGCACTTTCGTGGGCGTGAAGCGCTACGTGCTCGACACCTTCGCGAACTCCTCGAGCGCGCGGATGCGCGAGCGCGCGTCGTCGTTCATGATCGGCGTGCGCTGCCCGGCGTGCCGGGGCACCCGCGTCAAGCGCGAGGCGCTGGCGGTGACCTTCGAGGGGCGCGACGTCACGGAGCTCTCGGCGCTGCCGCTGCACGAGCTCTCCGCGGTCATGCGCCCGGTGCTCGATCCCGGATGGCGGCCGGTCGCCGTCGACGCCTCCCGGCGCGTACCGAGCGCGCCCGAGCAGCGGCTCGCCGCGCAGCGCCTGGCCGGCGAGCTGCTCGCCCGGCTCGCGCCGTTGCTCGACCTCGGCGTCGGGCACCTCTCCCTCGACCGCTCGACCTCGACGCTCTCCTCCGGCGAGCTGCAGCGGATGCGCCTCGCGACGCAGCTGCTCTCGCAGCTCTTCGGTGTCGTCTTCGTGCTCGACGAACCCTCCGCGGGGCTCCATCCCGCGGACACCGAGGCGCTCGTGCGCAATCTGCGCGCACTGCGCGACGGGGGCAACACCGTGTTCTACGTCGAGCACGCGCTCGACGTCATCCGCGAGGCCGACTGGATCGTCGACATCGGCCCGGGCGCCGGTGCGTCGGGCGGCACGGTGGTGTACTCCGGCGAACCGCTCGGGCTGCAGGGCGCCGCGGCGTCGCAGACCCGGCGGTACCTCGTCGACGGCCCGGACTCCCCACGACCGGCACCGCGGCCCCAGCGCGCGCCCCAGGGGCGCCTCGTCCTCGAGGACGTCGTGCTCAACAACCTCGGCGGCCTCTCCGTCGCCTTCCCGCTGGGCTGCCTGACCGCGGTGACCGGGGTCTCGGGCTCCGGCAAGTCCACGCTCGTCGACCGCGCCCTGCCCGAGCTGCTGCGGGCGGCGCTCGCCAGCGAGGTGGGCGAGGACGGGGCGGATGCCGACGCGCCGGCAGCCGACCCGCTGCTCGGTCAGCCGGCCGCGGCCACCGGGGGTCGCGCGAGCGGCCCCGCCGAGCGGCTGCGCCGCGTCGTCCGGGTCAGCCAGAAGCCGATCGGCCGCACGCCTCGCTCGAACGTGGCCACCTACACGGGCCTGCTCGACCGGATCCGCGCCCTGTTCGCGGCGACCCCGGAGGCCCGCCGCCGTCGGTACGGGGCCGGCCGGTTCTCCTTCAACCTGCCCGCCGGGCGCTGCCCGGTCTGCCGCGGCGAGGGCACCATGGAGGTCGAGCTGCTCTTCCTGCCGACCGTGCATGCGCCGTGCTCGGCCTGCGGGGGCACGCGGTACAACGCCGAGACGCTCGAGGTGCGACTGCACGACCGCACCATCGCCGAGGTGCTGGCCATGAGCGTCGAGGAGGCGAGCACCATCTTCGCCGGCGACGCGGAAGCGTCCCGCCACCTGCACGCGCTGCTCGAGGTCGGTCTCGGCTACGTCGCGCTCGGCCAGCCGGCGACGGAGCTCTCCGGCGGCGAGGCGCAGCGGGTCAAGCTGGCCGCGGAGCTGCACCGTCCGCAGCGCGGCGACACGCTCTACCTGCTCGACGAGCCGACCTCGGGCCTGCACCCGGCCGACGCCGATCGACTGCTGCGCCATCTGCAGCGACTGGTCGACGGCGGGAGCACGGTCGTGATCGTCGAGCACGACATGCGGATCGTCGCGGGTGCGGACTGGGTGATCGATCTCGGTCCCGGTGCGGGCGACGCCGGCGGGCGCATCGTCGCCGAAGGGACCCCGGAGCAGGTGGCCGCGGCCCCCGGCAGCCGCACCGCTCCCTACCTCGCGGCGGCGCTCGAGCGGCGCGCGGCGCTCGCGGACTAGGCCTCGACGAGCTCCTCGCGCACGATCGCCGCGCCCGCCCGCAGCGCGCTCAGCTTGTCGTAGGCGACGGCCCTCGGCAGGGGCGCCATGCCGCAGTTCGTGCTCGGCACGAGCTTGTCGGCGTCCACGAACTCGAGCGCCTTGCGGAGCGTGCCGGCGACCTCCTCCGGGGTCTCGATCTCCTCGCTGGCCACGTCGATCGCCCCGAGCATGACCCGCTTGCCGCGCAGCAGCTCGATGAGCTCGATCGGCACGTTGGAGCGGTGGCTCTCCAGCGACACGGTGTCGATGGACGACTGCTGCAGGAGCGGGAACGACTCCTCGTACTGCCGCCACTCGGCGCCGAGGGTCGCCTTCCAGTCGGTGTTGGCCTTGATGCCGTAGCCGTAGCAGATGTGCACGACGGTCTCCGCGCGCAACCCCTCCGTCGCCCGCTCGAGCGCCGCGACGCCCCAGTCGCGCATCTCGTCGAAGAACACGTTGAACGAGGGCTCGTCGAACTGGATGACGTCGACGCCCGCGGCCTCGAGCTCCCTCGCCTCCTGGTTGAGGATCGTCGCGAACTCCCAGGCCAGCTGCTCGCGGCTCGTGTAGTGCCCGTCGTAGAGCGTGTCGATCATCGTCATCGGGCCGGGCAGCGCCCACTTGATCGGCTGATCGGTCTGCTGGCGGAGGAACTTCGCGTCCTCGACGAACACGGGCGCCCTGCGGCTCACGGCGCCGACGACCGTCGGCACGCTCGCGTCGTAGCGGTTGCGGATGCGCACGGTCTCGCGCCGCTCGAAGTCGACCCCGTCGAGGTGCTCGATGAAGGTGGTGACGAAGTGCTGGCGGGTCTGCTCGCCGTCGCTGACGATGTCGATGCCGCGGCGCTGCTGCTCCTGCACCGCGCTGCGCAGCGCGTCCTGCTTGCCCTCGACCAGGGCGTCGCCCTCGAGCTCCCAGGGGGCCCAGAGGATCTCGGGCTTCGCGAGCCACGACGGCTTCGGCAGGCTGCCGACGATCGAGGTGGGCAGCAGCGTGTTCACGGTCGGGGCTCCTCCGGCGGTCATCGGACAGGTGCGGTGTCGAGGTCGGCGGCCCACGCGGCGAGCACGTCGCCGTGCGGCTGCATGAAGTGCTCGTCGGTGTACCGGCCCTGCGTGACCGCGAGCCGGCTGCGCTCGTCTCGGTCGTAGTCGATCTGCGTGCGCGAGAAGTCCTGCACCTCCAGACTGGGGCGGTAGACGCTGGCTGCGGCGGAGTTCGCGTTGTAGACCTCCGGCCGGTAGATCTTCTGGAACGTCTCCATCGTGCTGATCGTGCCGATGAGCTGCAGGTCGGTGTAGTCGCCGAGCAGGTCGCCCTGGAAGTAGAACGCCAGCGGCGCCACGCTGCCGCGGGGCATGAAGTAGCGCACCTGCAGGCCCATCTTGCCGAAGTAGGCATCGGTCAACGAGTGGTCGTCCTGCCGGTACTCGACCCCGAGGATCGGATGCACGTTGTCGGTGCGGCGGTAGGTCTTGCTCGTCGAGACGCTGATGCAGACCACGGGCGAGTCCGTGTAGCGCTCCCGGTACGCCTCCGACTCCAGGAAGCGCTGGAACAGCTTGCCGTGCAGATCGCCGAAGTCGTCGGGCAGCACCCCGCCCGCCGCCGGCAGCCGCACGCTGAAGTCGTAGTCGCGCACGTAGGAGGAGAAGTTGTTGCCCACGATGCCCTGGTGCCGCTCGCCGGTCAGCCGGTCCACGATCCGCACGTCGAGCACCTCGATCAGCGGGAACTCGCGGTCCTCGCCCTCGGCGGCGAACCGCAGCGCCACGGAGACGATGTCGAGCTCGACCGCGTAGCGCTCGCCCTCCGGGTTGTCCCAGCGCGCGAGGTCGTTGAAGCGGCGGTCGATCATCGTCAGCGCGTTGCGCAGGTTCTGCTGCCGGCGCTCGCCCCGCGCGAGGTTGGCGAAGTTCGTCGTGGCCCGGGAGCTCTCCGACGGCGCGTAGTGCTCGTCGAAGCGGGTCGTGCTGATGCGATAGGTGAAGGCGTTCGCCATGAGGCCAATCCGGTGGTCGAGAGGCCGGCCCGGCCTCGCGGAAGTCGATGCACTCATCGTGCTGGCAGACCGCGGCCATCGGGTAATTCGGCTTCGCTATCGACTCCTATAGCCTTCACCTATGGCCCGGCGATCGAGCGGCATCACGCTGCAGCAGCTCCACTCCTTCATCGAGGTCGCCGCGGAGGGCTCCATCAGCGCGGCCGCCGACCTGCTCTACGTGGCCCAGCCCACCATGTCCGCCGCGATGAAGGACCTCGAGGCCAAGGTCGGCCGCACGCTCCTCGTCCGCTCGGCCCGCGGCGTCACCCTCACCTCGGACGGCACCGAGTTCCTCGGCTACGCGAGGCAGGTCGTCGAGCAGGTGGCGCTGCTCGAGCAGCGCTACCTCGGCGGCCCGCCGTCGCGGCGCCTGCTCGGCGTCTCGACGCAGCACTACTCCTTCGCCGTCGACGCCTTCGTGCGCATGGTCAAGGCGAGCGGCGCGGCGGAGTACGAGTTCTCGCTGCGCGAGACCCGCACCTGGGACATCATCGAGGACGTCCGCACGCTGCGCAGCGAGCTCGGCATCCTCTACCGCAACGACTTCAACCGCGACGTCATCGACAAGCTGCTGCGCGACTCCGGCCTCGCCTTCCACCCGCTCTTCCTCGCCGAACCGCACATCTTCGTCTCGCGCAGGAACCCGCTCGCCGCGCGGGAGCGCGCGACCCTCGCCGACCTCGCCGAGCTGCCGCGGCTCACCTTCGACCAGGGCGCGAACAACTCGTTCTACTTCGCCGAGGAGATCCTCTCCACCCTGTCGAGCAAGCAGGAGATCCGCGTCTCCGACCGCGCCACGATCTTCAACCTCATGATCGGCCTCGACGGCTACACGATCTCGACCGGCATCATCAGCGACGACCTCGACCCCGAGATCGTGGCAGTGCCCCTGGAAGTGGATGAGCGCATCGAGATCGGCTGGATCGACAACGCCGCGATCCCGCTCACCGAGCAGGCGCAGCGCTACCTCGGCGAGGTGCGCGCCGTCGTCGCGAGCTTCGGGGTGGCGCTGCTCGGCTGAATCCTCCGGTGCGCCGCCGCCCCTGCGGCGCACTGCGGATCGCGACCGAGCGCGGTCGCCCGCGATCCGCCAGTGCGCGGCCCACGACGACGAAGGGCCCGTCCTGACGGACGGGCCCTTCGCTCGGCGACTCGCAACGCATGACGACGACCACTGGTGGAGATGGGGGGAATTGAACCCCCGTCCAACGCTGGGTTTGCACGCCTTCTCCGGGCGCAGCTCATGAAAGCGCTCTACTCGGCCCCGATCCTTGCCATGAGCATCTGGATCGGCGGGCCCAGCCCGAGTGCAAGTCCCGCACGGCGCTCAGACATCACCGTGCAGCAAGCCTCCTAGATGACGCCAGGAACCGGGGCGGAGGCGTACCCGGTCTGACGGACTCACGTTCTGGCCTTAGGCGGCGAGAGCGAAGTCGGTGCGCTTAGCATTGGCACCTATTGGTTTGCGAGGGGCGTTAACGAGATAACCCCGCATCCTCGGCCCGCTTCTCGTGCGCGTCCAGGCGATGTCGAAACCGATCATCCCCCTGCGGGTCGTCGTCATGCGCTGTGGAGTTGCCAACCCGCTCTCACGAGCGGGGTCCCGCCGTTCCCGGCGGGCCGTTCAGTCTAACCCCGGCCGGCCGCCGGCCGCACGCCCGCGCCGTCCGCCCGGAGCGGACACGGCGGGCACGACGAGCGGATGCGGCGGAGCGCGCCGTGCGCCCGCACGGGAGAGTGCTGAGAAGCCCGACGGCTGTCGGGAGGGACGCCTAGCATCGGAGGCAGACCGATCGACCACGCGCCGCCCCGCGGCGGATCGGCCCGGAACGACGTCGTCCGCTCGCCGCGGGACCGTGCGCCGAGCCCCCGACGGGAGCCATGCGCGACCTCCGATCAACCCTCGCCGGCGCCATGCCGCTCGTCATCGCGGCGCTGCTCGCACTGCTGCTGCTCGTGCTGCAGCTGCGGATCGGCGCGACGGCCGCGGAGCGGAGCGACGCCCAGGGCTCGAGCGAGCCGATCTCGCAGCATGAGGACACCGCGCCGGAGGAGCAGGCGCCGCCCGTCGAGGAGCCCGGCCCCTTCGCCGGTGGCATCGCCCGCAGCCAGAGCTGGACCGGCAGCCGCGCCCTCGAGACCGCCCGAGCGGACGGCCGCGGCATCGCGGCGGAGCTCGAGGAGCTCGCCGAGCAGCCCGTCTCGACCTGGCTCGGCGACTGGGCCCGCGGCGACGGCCTCGAGGGCATGCTCGACCGGCAGCTCGACCACGCCGAATCGACCGGTGGCACCCCCGTCTTCGTCGTCTACGGCATCCCGGGCCGCGACTGCGGCCTCTACTCGGCCGGCGGGCTCGAGGAGCGCGACTACCTCGACTGGATCGGCCGCATCGCCGACTCGCTCACCGGTCGCGACGCCGCCGTCGTGCTCGAGCCCGACGCCCTCGCGCAGCTCGGCGACTGCGAGGGGCAGGGCGACCGCCTCGGGCTGCTGAGCGACGCGACCGGGCTGCTCGCCGCATCCGGGGCCGCCGTCTACCTCGACGCCGGCCACTCGAACTGGGTCGCGGCCGAGGTCATGGCCGAACGCCTGCAGCGGGCCGGCATCGCGCAGGCCCGCGGCTTCGCCACCAACGTCTCGAACTTCTACGCCACCGGCGACGAGCAGGCGTACGCGGAGCGCATCCGCTCGCTCATCGGCGGCGACTACGTGATCGACGTCTCGCGCAACGGCGCGGGGCCGCAGGGTGAGTGGTGCAACCCGAGCGGCGCCGCGCTCGGCGAGCACCCGCGCGCCGTCGACGACGCCACCGGGCTCGACGCCCTGCTCTGGATCAAGACCCCCGGCCAGAGCGACGGCACCTGCAACGGAGGCCCCGCCGCGGGCGAGTGGTGGGAGCAGGCCGCGCTCCGGCTGCTGCGCAACCGCTGAGCGATGGGCGAACGGATCGAGCGGATGCGCTGAGCGGCCGTCATACGAGGTCACCGCTCACGCGCCCTCACTAGGCTTCGCACCAACCCGTCCGAACGACACAGGGAGCGTCAGCAACCCATGGCCAACATCCACGCCGACATCACCGGCGCCTTCGCGAAGACCCCGCTCGTCCGACTCAACCGCGTGACCGAGGGCGCCGGCGCCACGGTGCTCGGCAAGCTCGAGTTCTACAACCCCTCCGCCAGCGTCAAGGACCGCCTCGGCATCGCCATCGTCGACGCCGCCGAGGCCTCCGGCGCGCTGCAGCCCGGCGGCACGATCGTCGAGGGCACCAGCGGCAACACCGGCATCGCGCTCGCCGCGGTCGGCGCGGCGCGCGGCTACAAGGTCGTGCTCGCGATGCCCGAGACCATGTCGAACGAGCGCAAGCTGCTGCTGCGCGCCTACGGTGCCGAGCTCGTGCTCACCCCGGGCAGCGAGGGCATGAAGGGCGCCGTCTCCCGCGCCGAGCAGATCGCCGCCGAGCGCGAGGGCGCCGTGCTGGCGAGCCAGTTCGCCAACGAGGCGAACCCGGCCATCCACTACGCCACCACGGGCCCCGAGATCTGGGCCGACACTGACGGCGCCGTCGACATCTTCGTCTCCGGCATCGGCACGGGCGGCACCATCACGGGCGCCGGCCGCTATCTCAAGGAGCAGAAGCCGGGCCTGCAGGTCGTCGGCGTCGAGCCCGCCGAGTCGCCCATCCTCAACGGCGGCGCCCCGGGCCCGCACAAGATCCAGGGCATCGGCGCCAACTTCGTGCCGCCGATCCTCGACCGCGAGGTCTACGACGAGATCATCGACGTCGACATCGCGACCTCGGTGGCCACCGCCCGCCGCCTCGGCACCGAGGAGGGCATCCTCGCGGGCATCTCGTCCGGCGCCACGGTGCACGCCGCCGTCGAGCTCGCGAAGCGACCCGAGAACGCCGGCAAGACGATCGTCGTCATCCTCGCCAGCTACGGCGAGCGGTACCTGTCGACGGTGCTCTACGAGGACCTCGCCTGACCCGACGGGCCGGTAGCCTGATCGCATGAGGCTTCGCGAGGACGTGCGCGCCGTCAAGGCCCGCGACCCCGCCGCCCGATCGGGCCTGGAGATCGTGCTCGCCTACTCGGGCATGCACGCGCTCTGGGCCCATCGGGCGTCCCACGCGCTCTGGCGCGCGGGCCTGCGCCTGCCGGCCCGGCTGCACGCGCAGTTCGCGCGAGGGCTCACGGGCGTCGAGATCCACCCCGCCGCGACGATCGGCCGGCGCGTCGTGATCGACCACGGCATGGGCGTCGTCATCGGCGCGACCGCGGTCATCGGCGACGACGTGCTCATCTACCACGGGGTCACCCTCGGCGGCCGCACCCTGCAGACCGGCAAGCGGCACCCCACCATCGGCGACCGCGTCATCATCGGCGCCGGCGCCAAGGTGATCGGCCCGGTCACCGTCGGCGCCGACAGCCGGGTCGGCGCGAACGCGGTCGTCACGCGCGACGCGAAGCCCGGCAGCACTCTCGTCGGCGTCCCCGCCCGCGAGCTCGGCAGCGCCCCCGGCGTGCCCATCGAGCTCGACCTCGGCGCCGGGATCTGACGGCAGGATTCCCGGGACGACGGAGCGGATGCGGTCGCCCGCATCCGCTCGTCGCCCCCTCCCCCGTCGGTTCCCTCAGACCGTCTCGACCCGCACCTCGACGATGCGGGGGTCGGATGGGCGCACCTCGTGCACGGGCCCGGTCAGCCGGAGCACCGCGCGCTCGGTGGCCTCGCCGGGCAGCTCGGCACGGGTCGCCCTCCTCGAGCTGACGATGGAGCCGTTCGACGGCTCGCCCGCCGTCCCGATCGCCGCGGCGGCGTGCGCGCCGACCCAGACCTCGACGTCGCCGGGCTCGACGACGCGGATCATCCTGCTGTCCGAGAAGGCGAGGCGCGTCGACGGCACGCCGAACCCGACGCGCACGGAGCCGCCTGCGGGAACGCGCACCCGCGCGTAACCGAGCAGCTGCGCGACGGGGCGCACGATCGATGCGACCGGGTCGCGCCCGTAGAGCTGCACGACGTCGTCGCCGTCGACCTCGCCCGTGTTCGTGACGACGACGGAGGCGCGGAACGCGGCGTCGGTCGCGGCGACGGGCTCGACCTCGAACGACGAGTAGGCGAACCGCGCGTAGGAGAGCCCGAATCCGAACGGGCGCAGCGGTGTGGGATCCGAGGTCGTCACGTCCGAGGGGCCGCCGAGCCGCGGGTGCAGGTAGCCGTAGGGCTGGGCCCCCGTCCGTCGCGGCAGCGACACCGGCAGCCTGCCGGAGGGGTTCACCGCGCCGCTGATGACGTCGGCGAGCGCCGTGCCGCCCTCCTCGCCGGGGAAGAACGCCTGCAGCACCGCGGCCGGAGCAAGATCGCCCTCGAGCGCCCACGGCACCGCGTAGGGGCGGCCGGTCAGCAGCACGAGCACCACGGGGGTGCCGGTCGCCACCGCCGCCTCGAGCAGCTCGCGCTGCACGCCGGGCAGGTCGAGCGAGGCGACGTCGTTGCCCTCGCCGACCGTGCCGCGACCGAAGAGGCCCGCCTGGTCGCCGAGCACCACGATCGCCGCGTCGGCCTCGCGCACCGCGTCGAGGGCCGCATCGAATCCGCCGCGATCGTCGCTCTCCACGTCGGCGCCGGGCTCGTAGCGCAGCGCCGCGTCGGGGAAGGCCGCGCCGAGCGCCTCGCGCACGGTCGGGATGCCGAAGCCGATTTCGTGGTCGGGGAAGTGGGCGAGCACGTGGTTGGCGAAGGAGTAGCAGCCCTGCAGCGCCTCGGCGCGATCGGCGTTCGGACCGATCACCGCCAGCCGGCGCACTGCGGCGGGTCGCAGCGGTAGTGCGCCCTCGTTGCGCAGCAGCACGATCGACTCCGCGGCGAGGCGGCGCGCGATGCCGCGGTGCCGCGGGGTGTCGAGGTCGATCACCGCTGCGGGCGGCTCCTCGAAGGCGTCGTCGTCGAGCAGACCGAGCGACTCCTTCTGGGCGAGCACGCGCAGCACCGAGCGGTCGACGTAGGACTCGTCGAGGCGGCCGGCGCGCACCTCCTCGGCGAGCGGCTGCAGGTAGGCGTCGCCCGAGGGCAGCTCCACGTCGATGCCGGCCGCGAGCGCGAGGGCGGCGGCGGCGGCGCGGTCGGCGGCGACGCCGTGCATCACCTCGAGGAACGCCACGGAGAAGTAGTCGGAGACGACGACCCCGTCGAAGCCGAGCTGCTCGCGCAGGACGCCGGTCAGGTAGCCGGTGTGGGCCGCCATGGGCACGCCGTCGAGGTCGGTGTAGCTGTTCATGACCGAGCGCACGCCGCCGTCGCGGATCGCCATCTCGAACGGCGGCAGGAACACGTCGGCGATCTCGCGCGGACCGGCCGAGACGGGCGCGTGGTTGCGCCCGGCCACCGAGGCGCTGTAGCCGAGGAAGTGCTTGAGGGTCGCGTGCACGCCGGTGCTCTGCAGGCCCCGCACGTACGCGGTGCCGACCGTGCCCACCAGGTACGGGTCCTCGCCGATGCACTCGTCGACCCGGCCCCAGCGGGGGTCGCGGATCACGTCGAGCACCGGCGAGAGGGCCTGGTGCACGCCGAGCGAGCGCATCGAGTCGCCGATCGCCCGGCCCATCTCCTCGACCAGCTCCGGGTCGAAGGCGGCGCCCCACGCCAGCGGCGTCGGGAAGGTCGCGGCCTTCCACGCGGCCACCCCCGTGAGGCACTCCTCGTGCACGATCGCGGGGATGCCGAGCCGGGTCTCCGCGCGCAGCCGTCGCTGCTCGGCGTGCAGCCACGCGGCGCGCTCGCCGGCCTCGACCGGCCGGGTGCCGTAGACGCGGGTGTAGTGCCCGATGCCGTGCCGGGTGATCTCGGCCAGGCTCGCGCCGCCGTCGCCGGCCATCTCGCCCTGCATCGGCGCGACGACGTTGCCGCCCTGGTCGAGCCAGTAGCCGACGAGCTGCGCGAGCTTCTCCTCGAGGGTCATGGCCCCGAGCAGCGCGCCGACCCGCTCGGAGACGCGCGGCATCGCGGGCGGGGCCGCGCGCTCATCCGCTCGCTCGGTCCTGCGTTCGCTGTGCAGCGTCATCCCTTCACCGCCCCGGTCAGACCGCCGACGATGCGGCGCTCGAAGAGGCTGAAGAAGACCAGCGCGGGCAGCATCGAGAGCGAGGTGAACGCCAGCACCTTCGCGGTGTCGACCGAGTACTGCGAGGCGAAGTTCTGCACGCCCAGCGGCAGTGTGAACAGGTTGGGATCGCTGAGGATGAACAGCGGCAGCATGTAGCCGTTCCACGAGCCGATGAAGGCGAGGATGCCCGTGGTGATCACGCCCGGCAGGCTGAGCGGCAGCACCATGCGGAAGAAGAAGCCGAGGCGGCTGGCGCCGTCGATCGACGCGGCCTCCTCGATCTCCGCGGGGATCGCCCTGAGGAAGGGCACGAGGATGATCACCGTCGCCGGCAGCGCGAACGCGATCTGCGGCAGGATCACCCCGAGCAGGTTGTTCGTGAGCCCCAGGTTGCGGATCAGCAGGTACAGCGGGGTGATCGCCACCGTCGCCGGGAACATGAGCCCGGCGGCGAAGAGCGAGTACATCGCGCCCTTGCCGACGAAGTCGTAGCGCGCGATCACGAATGCCGCCATGAGGCCGAGCGCGACCACGCCGGCGGTCGTGGCGAGCGCGGTCAGCGACGAGCTGCCCATCGCGCGCCAGAACTCGCTGCTGGCGATCACCTCGGTGTAGTTCGAACCGACCCAGGGGCCGGGCAGACCGGAGGGGTCGGTGGTGATCTGCGAGTTCGTGCGGAAGCCGCCGAACACGATGAACAGCACCGGGCCCATGCAGACCGCCACGAGCACGACCGCGCTGAGGTAGACGAGGGGTCGCCCCCACGGACCGGTGCGCGTGCCGCGACGGGACGGAGGACGAGCGGATGCGGTCCGTGCGCTGCTGCGCGGACGTTCGGGTGCGAGGGTCATCGCCGCTTCTCCTTGCCGCCGGTGATCGCGCCGGCGGTGTCCCGCCGCAGCACGAAGCGCTGGTAGATCAGCGCGATGATGAGCGAGATGACGAACAGCACGACCGCCACCGCGTTGCCGTAGCCGTAGCTGCCGGCCATGTGCCCGTTGAGGTACATGTACGTGGCCATCGTCGAGGTGCCAGCCGTGGCGGAGACGAACTGGCCCCACACGATGTTGACCAGGTCGAACAGCTGCAGGGAACCGATGATCGACAGGAACGCCCAGATGCGGATGGTCGGGCCGAGCAGCGGCAGCGTGATGTGACGCTGGATCTGCCAGAAGGAGGCGCCGTCGATCGCCGCGGCCTCGGAGAGCTCGTCGGGGATCGACTGCAGCCCGGCGAGCATGAGGATCACCGCGAAGCCGATGTACTTCCAGGTGATGATGACCATCAGGGTGCCGAGTGCGATGGCCGGATCGGCGATCCACGACTGCTGCAGCCACTCGAGGCCGAGCTTGCCGAGCAGGTCGTTGACGGCGCCGACGTCCTGCAGCATCAGGCTCCAGCCCGTGCCGACGACGACCTCGGAGATCACGTAGGGCACGAAGATGAGCACGCGGATGAGCGACCGGCCGCGGATGCGCTGGTTGAGCAGCAGCGCGAACAGGATCGCGAGCGGTCCCTGCAGCGCGAGCGACGCCACGACGATGAGCATGTTGTGCCCGACGGCGTCGCGGAAGGTCGAGTCCTGGAAGATCGTCAGGTAGTTCTGCAGCCCGACGAACTCGGTGGGCGGGCCGAAGCCCTGCCACCGGAAGAAGCCGTAGTAGGCCGCCATGAGCACGGGCACGATGACGAAGAACACGAACACGACGAGCGCGGGCCCGGCGAGCAGGGTGATCTCGGCGCGCTTGCGCCAGTCGGGCCGGCCGCGGCGGGGGCGCACGGGCCGGGAGGCCGGGGCCGGGACGGACGCCTGAGCGTCGCGTCCCGGCACCGGCGTCTCCGCGCGCGGTGCGACGGGGAGGGTGCTGGCCATCGGCTCGCTCAGCCCCTCGTCGCGGCGGTCTCGACGGTCTCGACGATCGACTCCGGCGTGCCGTTGCCCGAGAGCAGCTCGACCACGGCCGTGTTCAGCGCGTTGCCGATGTTCTGCCCGAGCAGGGTGTCGAGCCAGACGACCACGTAGTCGGCGTCGTTGTAGGCCTCGATGAGCGGCTGCAGCGCGGGGTCGGTCACGGCGGTCTGAGCCGAGGCCGAGGCCGGGATCGCGTTCCACGACACGGCGTAGCGCTCCTGCCACTCGGGCGAGGCGATGAAGTTGAGGAAGTCCTCGCACGCGGACGGAGAGTCCTTCGAGCAGCCGTAGCCGTCGACGCCGCCCATCATCGCGGTCGGCGCACCGTCGCCGCCCTCGACCGACGGGAAGGGGAACCAGCCCAGGTCGGCCAGCGGCTCCTCATCGGGGGTCAGCGAGGCGATCACGCCCACGTTCCAGCCGCCCATGAGCTCCATCGCGGCCTGGTGGTTCGCGAGGAGGCCGGCGGAGGAGCCGGCGCCCTGCTGCGCCGAGGTGGTGAGGAAGCCGGTGTTGTAGGGGTCCTCATCCGCGAAGGCCGCGAGGTCCTCGCCGGCGGCGAGCCAGCAGGGGTCGCTGAAGTCGAGCGTGGAGGCGATGGACTCCATCACGTCCTGGCCGCACTCGCGCAGCGCGAAGAAGTAGTACCAGTGCGCGGCCGGCCAGGCGTCCATCGCGCCGAGCGCGATCGGCTCGACGCCGGTCGACTCGAGCGCTCCGACGGTGTCGACCAGCTCGTCCATCGTCGCGGGGGTCTCGGTGACGCCCGCGTCGGCGAAGAGGTCCTGACTGTAGAAGATGCCGCCCGGCAGCACCGAGACCGGCAGGCCGTAGGTGGCGCCGTCGATCGTGAAGGCGCTGAAGACCGCGTCGCCGTAGTCGGTGCGCACGTCGTCGCTGATGAGGTCGGAGAGGTCCTTGACCGCGCCGGCGTTCACGACCGCGGCCAGCTTGCCGCCGCCGCGCGCCATGAAGATGTCGGGCATGTCGCCCGAGTTGACCGCGGTCTGCAGGCGGCCGTCCATGTCCTCGTTCTGGATCGACTGCACCTCGATGCTGACGCCCTCGTTCTCGGCCTCGAACGCCTCGACCGCGTCGGCCCAGTAGGCCTTGCCGTCGCCGGTGGTGGAGTTGTGCCAGAAGGTCATGCTGACGTCGCCGTCGGCGGACCCGCCGCCTCCGGCGCAGCCGGCCAGCGCGACCAGTCCGATCATCGCCACTGCTGCGGTGGCGGCCTTGCGTGCACTCATCGTGTCTCCTCGTCATTGAGTGGGGCACTGCTCGAGGCGCTCGCAGCATCGGCGAACCGTCCTCGTGGTCATGAGGATCACACCGGCGCGGAGAGGTTGTCAATCGTTATCGGTAACGTTTTCGAAATCGTTTGAAGTACTGTGTCGCGGGTCGTCCCGAGCGCTACCCCCCTGGGGTTACGGTGGACCCGTGATCGAGCCCGCAACCCTGCAGACCGCATCGAGCGCCACCGCCGAGCGAGCGGATGCGGCCGACGAGCGCGCCGGCCGCGTCACCATCAACGACGTGGCCGCCGCAGCAGGCGTCTCCGTCTCGACCGTCTCGAAGGTGATCAACGGCCGCTACGGCGTCTCGGCGAAGACCGCCGAGCACGTCTCCCGCGTCGTCGGCGAGCTCGGCTTCGAGACGTCGATCGTGGCCTCGTCGCTGCGCGGCGGGCGCACGAACGTCATCGGCGTGCTCGTCGCCGGCTTCGAGCCGTTCACCCTCGGCGTGCTGCAGGGCATCTCCGCCGAGCTGACCGGCACCGGCTACGACCTGCTCGCCTACTCGGGGCGGTCGACGCCCGGCGAGCAGGCCGGTTGGGAGCGTCGCTCGCTCTCGCGACTCGGCGGCACCCTCATCGACGGGGCGATCCTCGTCACGCCCACCGTGGAGACCGCGAACGCCGGCGTGCCGATCATCGCCATCGACCCGCACACCGGCCGGTCACCGCTGCAGTCGATCAGCGGCGACAACCGCGACGGAGCGCTGCAGGCCGTGCGGCACCTGATCGAGCTCGGTCATCGGCGCATCGCCCATCTCCGGGGCCGCGGCGACCTCGAGTCGGCGCTGCTGCGCGAGGAGGGCTACCGACAAGCGCTGCTCGAGGCCGGCATCCCGGTGCGCGAGGAGCTCATCGTGGACGGCGACTACCTCGCCGACACGGCGACCGGTGCCGTCGGCGCGCTGCTCGATCTCGCGGACCCGCCGACCGCGCTCTTCGCCGCGAACGACGTCTCGGCGATCCGGGCGATGGAGGTGGCGTCGGGGCGGGGCCTGCGGGTGCCGCAGGACCTGTCGGTGGTCGGCTTCGACGACATCACCGCCGCGGCGACCTCGAGCCCCGCGCTCACCACCGTGCATCAGCCGTTGGTGGAGATGGGCCGGCTGGCCGCGAGGCGCCTGCTCGACGAGCTCGACGGCCGCGCGCAGCCCGAGCCCGGTCGGCACGAGGAGCTGGCGACCCGGCTCGTCGTACGCGGCACGACCGCCGCACCCGAGGCCTGAGACCCGCTACTCCCCAAGGTTGCGGTAGCGCATGGCGCGCTGCGCCTCGCGGTTGTCCTGCTGCTCGCGCAGCGCCTGGCGCTTGTCGTACTCGCGCTTGCCCTTCGCGATCGCGATCTCGACCTTGGCCTTGCCGTCGCTGAAGTAGATCTTGAGCGGCACGAGCGTGTAGCCGCCGTCCTGGATGCGGTGGCTGATCTTGAGGATCTGCGCCTTGTGCAACAGCAGCTTGCGCTTGCGGCGGGTGGCGTGGTTCGTCCACGAGCCCGATCCCCACTCGGGGATGTGCACGTTGTCGAGCCAGGCCTCCTCGCGGTCGATGTAGGCGTAGCCGTCGACCAGCGAGGCCTTGCCCTCGCGCAGCGACTTCACCTCGGTACCGCTCAGCACGAGACCCGCCTCGTAGGTGTCCTCGATCGAGTAGTCGTGTCGCGCCTTGCGGTTCGTCGCGACGACGCGCTCTCCCTGCTCCCTGGGCACCGGCCTCACCTCATCCGTTCATCGCCGCGCACCGGATCGTGCGGGCAGCCCTACAGGCTAGCGCAGGCTCACACTCGCAGGTATCGGCTGATGGCGAACTGCGCGCTGAGGGCCGAGAGCAGCACGCCCACGCCGATCACGAGCGGCAGCACGAGCCACACCTGATCCAGCCCGATGAAGCTGAACGCGGTGAGCTGCTGCGTCAGGTAGTCGCCCACGAAGAAGCGCACGAGGGCGATGAGCGCCACGCAGGCCAGCACCGACCCGATGAGCGCCGCCACGATGCCCTCGAGGATGAACGGGGTCTTGATGAAGGCGTTCGAGGCGCCCACGAGGCGCATGATGCCGAGCTCCCGTCGCCTGGAGAAGGCGGAGAGGCGGATGGTCGTGGCGATCAGCAGCACCGCCGCGACGAGCATGAGCGCCGCGATGCCGATCGCCGCCACGCTCGAGGCGTTGAGCGCGTCGAAGATCGGCGCGAGGTAGCTGAGCTGGTTGACGACCTCGTCGACGCCGGCGAGGCCGGCCAGCGACTCGGTGAGCACCTCGAACTGCGTCGGGTCGACGAGGTTCACGTAGAAGGTGCCGCCGAAGTTCTCGGCGCTGCCGAGCTCGGCGCTCGGGGTGCCCGAGAACTGCTGCACGAAGCGGTCGTAGCTCTGCTCGGGGGTGTCGTACGACATGGACGCGATGTAGGGCTGCAGCACCTCCGAGTCGAGCTCGGTCTGCACCGCCTCGGTCTGCCCGTCGGTGGCGCCGACGCCCTCGCAGTTCGCGGCGGCCTCGGTGCACATGTAGACGACCACCTGGGCGCGCTCGCTCCAGAACTGGCGCATCTCGTTCACCTGCAGCTGCAGCAGCGCCGAGGCGCCGACGAAGGTCAGCGAGATGAACGTGACGAGCACGACCGAGACGACCATCGAGAGGTTGCGGCGCAGTCCCTGGCCGACCTCGCCCATGACGAGTGCGAACCTCATGCGCGGTCCTCCCGGTCGAAGCGGCTACTGCGGATCGGCTTGTCGAAACCGCGGGCGTCGCGCTCCTCGGCGGTCTCCGGCTGCGGGGCGCTGCCCGGCTCCTGCGCCGTGGCCGGCTGCACGGGGGCGGCTGCCGGCTGCGCGGGCTGCTGGCCGGTGCGCAGCGACTCGGGCGCCGTCGGCAGCGGCACGGCACCGGTGGCCGGCGTGCTCGGGATGGTGATCGCGCCGGTCTCGCGCAGGTCGCGGCGGCGCGAGGGCGCCTCGGCGCCCGGCTGCTGCTGGATCGGCACGGCCTGGGTCTGGTAGCCGCCACCGCGCTCGTCGCGCACGATGTCGCCGGCCACGAGCTCCACGACGCGGCGCTGCATCTGGTCGACGAGGTCGGCCGCGTGGGTGGCCATGACTACCGTGGTGCCGTTGGCGTTGATGCGCTCGAGCAGGCTCATGATGCCCTGGCTCGTGGCCGGGTCGAGGTTGCCCGTGGGCTCGTCGGCCAGCAGCAGCTGCGGCTTGTTGACGATGGCACGGGCGATCGCCACGCGCTGCTGCTCACCACCGGAGAGCTCGTGCGGCAGCCGGTCGGTCTTGTTGCCGAGGCCCACCATCTGCAGCACGTCGGGAACCGCCTCCTGGACGAAGCCGCGGCTCTTGCCGATCACCTCGAGCGTGAAGGCCACGTTCTCGTACACGGTCTTGCCGGGCAGCAGGCGGAAGTCCTGGAACACGACGCCCAGGTTGCGCCGGAAGTACGGCACCTTGCGGCTGGGCAGGCTCGCGAGGTCCTGGCCGAGCACGTGGATCTGCCCGCGGTTGGGGCGTTCCTCGCGCAGGATCAGCCGCAGGAAGCTGGACTTGCCCGAGCCCGAGGCGCCGACGAGGAAGACGAACTCGCCCCGCAGGATCTCGAGGTTGACCGCGTTGAGTGCAGGGCGGGCGGTGCGCGCGTACTGCTTGGTGACCTGGTCGAATCGAATCATGACGGCACGAGCCTAGGTCGCGGGCACGGCGATCCCGGGAGCGACACCCGCGGGCGGGCAGCGGGACCCTGAGCGTTCCTGAAGAAGGTGCGCTCCGCATCCGCTCGCTCAGTCGTCGCTGTTCTGCTGCTGCTTGCGCCAGCGGATGCCCGCCGCGATGAAGCCGTCGAGGTCGCCGTCGAGCACGATGGCCGGGTTGCCGACCTCGTGGCCGGTGCGGAGGTCCTTGACGAGCTGCTGGCCGTAGAGGAAGTACGAGCGCATCTGGTCGCCCCAGCTCGCCGTGATCGTGCCGGCGAGCTCCTTCTTCTTGGCTGCCTCCTCCTCGCGCTGCAGCAGCATGAGGCGGGTCTGCAGCACGCGCATGGCGGCCGCGCGGTTCTGGATCTGCGACTTCTCGTTCTGCATCGACACGACGATGCCGGTCGGCAGGTGGGTGATGCGCACCGCCGAGTCGGTCGTGTTGACGCTCTGCCCGCCGGGGCCGGAGGAGCGGAACACGTCGACGCGGATGTCGCCCTCGGGCACGTCGACGGCCTGGGCCTCCTCCATGACGGGGATGACCTCGACCGCGGCGAAGCTGGTCTGGCGCTTGTCGGCGCCGCCGAAGGGGCTGATGCGCGCGAGGCGGTGGGTGCCGGCCTCGACGCTGAGCGTGCCGAAGACGTAGGGTGCGTCGATCTCGAAGGTCGCGCTCTTGATGCCGGCGCCCTCCGCGAAGGAGGTGTCCATGACCTTCACCGAGTACTTGTGGCGCTCCGCCCAGCGCAGGTACATGCGCATGAGCATCTCGGCGAAGTCGGTGGCGTCGTCGCCGCCGGCGCCGGAGCGGATCGTGACGACGGCGCCGCGGCTGTCGTACTCGCCGTCGAGCAGCGTCTGCACCTCGAGCTCGCCGAGGGTCTTCTCGATCGACTTCAGCTCGACCTCGGCCTCGGTGGCGCTGTCGTCGTCCTCCATCTCGCGGGCCAGCTCGGCCAGCACCTCGAGGTCGTCGATGCGGCGCTCGAGCGCGGTCACGCGGCCGAGGGCGGCCTGGGCGTGGCTGAGCGCGCTCGTCACCTTCTGCGCGTTCGCGGTGTCGTCCCACAGGTCGGGGGCGCCGGCCTGGTCGCTGAGCTCAGCGATCTCGCGCTCGAGGCGCTCGGTGTCCACCACCGCCTTGATGTCGGCGAAGGTGGCCCGCACGGCGGCGATCTGATCGTTGAAGTCGTCCAGCATGTTGCCGCCAGCCTACCGCCCCGGAGCCCCGCCACGACGGGCGTAGGCTCGGCGGTGATGAGCATCGCCGAGCAGCCCTTCCGTTGGCGCTCCGTGGCGATCCCCGTCTTCCTGCCGACCGTGCTCTTCGCCACCGGCGAGGGGGCGATCCTGCCGGTCATCCCCCAGATCGTGTCGAACGCCGGCGGCAGCCTCGCCATCGCCGGCCTCGTCGCGGGCATGCTCATGATCGGCACTCTCATCGGCGACCTGCCGAGCGGATGGGTGATCTCCCGCATCGGCGAGCGCCCGGCCATGATCGTCAGCTGCGTGCTCGCGCTCCTCGCGATGGGCGGATGCCTGCTGGCGCCCACCCCGGCCGTGCTCGGCGCCGCCGTGCTCGTGCTCGGCATCGCCACCACGGCCTTCGCGCTGGCCCGGCACTCCTTCATGACCCAGCGGGTGCCGCTGCGGGTGCGCGCCCGCGCCCTGTCGACGCTCGGCGGGTCCTTCCGCCTCGGCCTCTTCATCGGCCCCTTCGTCGGCGCGCTCGTCATCGAGCTGACCGGCGAGGCGCAGAACGTGTTCTGGGTGCAGGCGGTCATGGCGCTCGCTTGCGTCGTGCTGCTCGCGGCGCTGCCCGACCCGGAGACCGGGCGGCGCGGCTTCGGCGGCATCGCGGCGGCCGACCGGCGCGGGTCCGATGGGCGCGGCACGGACGGGGCTGGGCGGACGTCCGTCGGCTCGGCGACTGCGGGCGCCGGCGAGCGGGCCGAGCGCGGGCCGGGGGCGGACGACGACCCGCCCACCGCATCCGCCGGCACCTTCCGCACGCTGTGGCGGCGGCGCGACGTGCTGCTGCGGCTCGGCTGGGGCGTGCTGCTCATGGGCGCGCTGCGCTCGAGCCGCATGACCCTGCTGCCGCTCTGGGCCGTGAGCCTCGGCATCGGCGAGCGCGACGCGGCGCTCATCATCGGGCTCGGCGCCGCCATCGACTTCGGCCTCTTCTTCGTGAGCGGCTGGATCATGGACCGCCTCGGCCGGGCTTGGTCGGCCGTGCCCGCGATGACCGGCCTCGGCCTCGGCCACCTGATCCTGGCCTTCACCCACGACCTCGGCGCGGCGGCGTGGTGGTTCGGCGCCGTGGCCGTGTTCCTCGCGCTCGCCAACGGCATCGGCAGCGGCATCATGATGACCGTCGGCGCCGACCTCGCCGATCCGCGCGACCCGGCGCCGTTCCTCGGAGCCTGGCGGTTCATCGCCGACAGCGGCACCGCATCCGCTCCGCTCATCATCTCGGGGCTCACCGCGCTCGTGTCGCTCTCCGCGGCGAGCGCCGCGATGGGCGTGCTCGGCGTCATCGGCGGCATCGTGTTCCTGCGATACCTGCCGCGCTACGCCCCGGGGCGCGCGCCGAAGGGCTGAGGCGCTTCCCACTCCCCCGATGGTCGCCGTGTGCGGCGCCCCGCATCCGCTCGTCACCCGTCGTTCAGATCGCGCGGCTAGCCTGAGGGCACCGAACAGACAGGGAGCGACGTGCGCCTCATCCTCATCCGCCACGGACAGACACCGTCGAATGTGAAGGGCGTGCTCGACACGCGGCTGCCCGGCCCGGGCCTCACGCTGCTCGGCCTCGAGCAGGCCGCCGCGCTGCCGCAGGCCCTCGAGGGCGAATCGATCGACGCCATCTACGTGTCGAACATGGTGCGCACGAGCATCACCGCCGCCTACCTCTCTGCGAGCCGCGGCATCGAGCCGATCCTGCGCGAGGGCATCCGCGAGATCACCTCGGGCGACCTCGAGATGCTGAGCGACCGGCCGAGCGTCGAGACCTATATGAGCGCCGTCTACTCGTGGTCGCAGGGCGACCTCGACGTGCGCATCCCCGGCGGCGAGGACGGCAACGAGTTCATCGCCCGCTACGACGCCGTCATCGAGGAGGCGCGGGCGAGCGGATGGGGCACCGTCGCGCTGGTCAGCCACGGCGCCGCGATCCGCGCCTGGGCCTCGATCCGCGGCATCAACGTGCCGCGCGAGCACATCCTGAGCCACCCGATGCACAACACCGGCGTCGTCGTCGCCGAGGACACCGCCGACGGCGAGTGGATCGTGCGCACGTTCCAGGGCGAGGCGCTCGGCGGCGACCGGGTCGACACGACCGTCGGCGGGCCCGCGGGCGAAGCCCCGGCCGAGGTCTTCTGAGCGCTGCGCTCAGCGCGCCACGAGGTGCCGCTCGTGCAGGCCGGCGGTGAGCACGCGCGTGCTCGACGGCGGGTTCGCGGCGAGCTTGCCGGCCGGGCGGATGGGCCGCTGCACGAGCCCTCCCCCGCAGTTCGGGCAGATCAGCGCGAGCGCATCGGCGCAGTCGGCGCACCAGGTGCACTCGAAGGAGCAGATGACGACCGTCGGGTCGTCGAGCGCGAGATCGCGGTCGCAGCACTCGCAGTTGGGGCGCAGTTCGAGCATGAGGCGAGCGTAGGGATGCGCGCCGCGGCGGGCCGCATCCGTGTCGCTTTCCCGCGGCGCCGTGGCGCGAACTCGTCGATGCCCGGCCGCGCTCACGAGCGGCGACCCCGCTGCGAGGATGCGGTCGACCGCGCGACTACGGCGCGACGAGCACCGAGCGCGCCGTGGTGGTGACCTCGATGCGCAGCGCCTCGGGCAGCACGGCACCCACGACCGGCGGGCGCCAGTCGGCGGCCAGCACGACCTGAGCGCTGCGGCCGTCGGCGGTGCCCGCGCTCACCAGCTCGAGACCCTCGAGCTGGTGCGGCACGACCGCCAGATGGTCCTCGACCGCCAGCGCGACGTCCGCGGACTCGAGGTTCGGGGCGCGCCACTCGCCGCCCGGCACGACCTCGGCCAGGTCGAACGCCTCCGCTCCGGCGAGCGCGGCGCCGTCGGCGAGGCTCAGCAGGCGCTTGCGCTCGAGGTAGAGCGAGGTGGCGCCGATCGCCACGATCACGAGGGTCAGTCCGAGGAAGGCGCCGAGCAGCACGAGCGGCAGGATCGAGCCGTCGTCGCGGCGGAGGGCTCGCATCAGCCGGCTCCGGCGAAGCGGGAGACGCGCTGGCTGGCCACGGCCTCGAGCGGCACGGTGACCGGCAGCGCGGACTGCACGAACGGCGGCACGAGCGGCAGCGGCACCTCGGCCGCGACGGTCACGTGCACGAGGCCGCCGCGCTCCAGGCAGGGCTCGGGGTCGCAGACCACGGCGAATGCGGCGTCGACGCCGGTGAGGCCGTGGTCCTCGAGCGCGAAGGCGAGGGCGAGCTCGGCCGAGCGCTCGCCGGCGGGCAGGTCGGGCGCCGCGACGAGCACCCGCGCAGCCTGACGCGCGGCACCCTCGACGGCGAGCGCACCGGCCTGGATCTGCGCGACGGCCAGCACGAGGTAGACCAACGGCACGAGCAGCACGACGCCCGCGCCGAGGAACTCGAGGGAGGCGTTGCCGCGGTCGTCGCGGAGCCGGTCGAGCAGCCGTCCGAGCTCACGGCAGGGTCTCGAGCGCCGCATGACCGCGCACCTCCAGCCCGCGATCGACGCCGAGCAGCCCGAACAGCGGCAGCGCCGCGCGCACGGTGATCTCGACGGACGGCACCCCCAGGTGCTCCCCCTCCGCCGCCGTCACGTCGTCGGCGTAGGCCGGGCCGAGCGCCGTGACGATCAGCTCGCGGGTGCGCTCGACGCCGGCGGCCGCGGAGCCGTCGGCGAGGGCCGCGAAGCGCGCGCCCTCCGACGCCGCGTCGGTGACCGTGTTGCGCACGTGCAGCGCCAGCCCGAGCTGCAGCACCGCGAGCAGCAGCGCCACGAGCAGGGCGCTCACCATCACGAACTCGGCCGGGGCCGAGCCGCGCTCGTCGCCCCACCGCGCGCGGCCGACCGCGGCGCGCAGCCGCGCCGCCGCACGAGCGGCGCGCGACGAGGAACGGACGAGCGGATGCACGACGCGCGCCTCAGTACCCCATGACCCGGGCGATGGCCGCGTCGAAGACGCCGCTCAACGCCGGCTCGGCGAGGGCCCAGATGATGAGCACCAGGCCTGCGGTCATCAGCGTGATGAGCACCCATCCGGGCACGTCGCCGCGCTCGTCGGCGGCGCGGGCGCGCAGGGCGGCCGCCGTGTGCGCGGCCCGCGTTCGAAGGGTTCGCATGGTCGTTCCTCTCGTCGTGGTCGTGCGGTTCGTCGTGGTCGTGCGGTTCGTCGTGCGCTCGGCCCGCAGAGGCGCTGCGATCACCGAGTGGGTCGTGGTCGCGCTCGTGACCGCAGGCCTGCTGGAGAGGTGCATCCGCTCGTCCATCTCAGAAGCCCATCTGCAGCACCGCGAGGCCGGGGAACATCGCGAAGACCACCGTGATGGGCAGGATGAGGAAGACGAGGGGCACGAGCATCGCGACCTCCTTGCGGCCGGCGGCCTCGAGCAGTTCGCGCTTGCCGAGCTCGCGGGCGTCGTCGGCGTGGGCGCGCAGCACCTCGATGAGCGGGGTGCCGCGCTCGAGGGCGACGACGAGCTGGTCGATGCAGCGCTCGAGCGCGGGCAGCCGCAGCCGGGCGCTGAGCTCGAGCAGCGCCTCGCCGAGCGGGCGGCCGGTGGCGTGCTCGGCGAGGGCGCGGGAGAACTCGGCGGCGAGCTCGCCGCGGCCGACCCGCGCGAGGCGGCGCAGGGCGTCGAGCACGCCCTCGCCGGCCGAGAGGCTGAGGGTGAGGAACTCGAGCGTGGTCGGCAGCTCCTCGGCCAGGCGATCGAGGCGCTGGCGGGCCGCGCGGGCGAGCAGCTGCTCGCGCAGCAGCAGTGCCACGACGGCGCCGAGCGGGCTGAGCCCGAAGGGCAGCAGCGGCGAGGCGCCGGCGGTCGTGAGCAGCAGCACGCCGAGCAGCGCGCCGCCGACCGCTCCCCCGACGACGCCGAGCAGCTGCTGCGAGCGGTAGCCGCGCAGGTCGAGCCCGCTGCCCGACTGCCGCAGTCGTCGCTCGATGGTCTCGCCGCCGCCGAGCACCCGGTCGAGCAGCGTGCGCCCGGCCTCGGCGATCGGCGCGAGCAGGAAGCCGAGCACGGGCAGCGGGTCGGCGGGGCGCCGGGCGAGCAGGCGGCGCGCCTCCGGCGAGACGTCGACGACGGCCGGGGCGACGCGCAGCAGCAGCCGGGGTCCGCGCAGGGGCGGCGCGAGCGAGGCGAGCGACCAGACGCCGAGCCCGAGCCCGATGCCGCAGAGCACGGCGAGCGCGAGGGGCAGGGTCATCGGAACCACCGCCGCTCCTCGGGCAGCCGGCCGAGGCCGCGCATCACCCGGTACGCGACCAGCGAGACGCCGACGCCGCCTGCGATGACCGCGGCGCCGGTCGGGGTGTCGTAGGCGGCGGCCGCCTCGGGGCGCGAGACGAGCATGGCGAGCACGATCCAGGGGGCGGCCACGCCGAGCCGGGCCGCGTTGACGAGCCAGCCCTGGCGCGCCTCGAGCTCGCGGCGCACGGCCGCCTCGGCGCGCAGGGCGGCGGCCAGGCCGCGCAGCACGCTCGTCAGCTCGGTGCCGCCGACCTCGCGCGCCATGCGCAGCGTCTCGAGGATGCGGTCGGCGACGGGGTCGGCGAGCCGCGCCTTCGCGTCGTCGAGGCAGCGCCCCACGTCGCCGGTGTTCTCGTAGTCCTCGGCGAAGCGGATGAAGACGGGTCGCACCGGTTCCGGCGCCACGTCGCCGAGACGCGCGATCGCCTCCGGCAGCGTGCTGCCCGCGCGCACCGAGGAGACGAGCAGGTCGACGACGTCCGGCCAGTGCTCGCGGCCCGCCTTGCGGCGCCCGCGGGCGCGGGAGGCGAGCAGCAGGAACGGCATGACCAGTACCACGGCGCCGAGCACGAGGCCGAGCACCGGCACGGGCAGCAGCGCGGCGCCGAGCACGGTGGTGGCCAGCGCCACGAGCAGCACGACGAGCAGGAACACGGGCGCGGAGACGGAGGCGAGCCCGGCCTGCACGAGCCGGTCGCGCAGCAGGCGCAGCGGTCCGGGCTCGGGCGAGCGCTGCCTCGCGCTGCGAGGCCAGAGCCTCGGGGCGAGGAGCAGCAGGACGCCGGCGCCGAGCAGCGCGCCGAGCAGGATGGGGGCGGTCACCACGCCACCGCCCGCTCGGGCAGCGGTACCGCGGCCGCGGGGACCGCATCCGCTGCGTCGTAGACCGTGCGCGCGGTGATCGTCGAGCCCACGACGCCGGTGGGCTCGATCACCTCGCGGATGCGGCGGCGGCCGTCGGGCAGCAGCTCGCAGTGCACGACGAGGTCGAGGCTCGCGGCGACGGTCGGCAGGATGAAGCCGGCGTCGATGTTGCGCCCGGCCAGCAGCGGCAGGGTGCAGAGCTTGGCGAGCGCGTCGCGGGCGCTGTTGGCGTGCAGCGTGCACATGCCGGGCAGGCCCGCGTTGAGGGCCAGCAGCAGGTCGAGCGCCTCGGCGTCGCGCACCTCGCCGACGACGATGCGGTCGGGGCGCATGCGCAGCGCCTCCTTGACGAGGCGGCGCAGCGTGACCTCGCCGGTGCCCTCGAGGCTGGGCTGGCGGCACTGCATCGCCACGACGTCGCGCGCCTCGATGGCGAGCTCGAAGGTCTCCTCGACCGTGACGATGCGGTCGCTCGGGGCGCTCTCGCCGAGCAGCGCCGCGAGCGTCGTGGTCTTGCCGGCCTGCGTCGCGCCGGTGACGAGGATGCTGCGGCCGGCCCGCACCGCCGCGCGGAGCACCTCGGCGAGTGCCGCGTCGAGCGAGCCGAGCTCGACGAGCCGCTGGAGCGAGCGGATGCGCTGCGGGAAGCGCCGGATGTTGACCGACCACTCGCGGGTGATGTCCGGGATCGTGACGTGGAGCCGGGATCCGTCCGGCAGCGAGGCGTCGACGAAGGGGCTCGAGAGGTCGACGCGGCGGCCGGAGGTCTGCAGCATCCGCTCGACGAGGTCGCGGATCTCGATCTGCGACAGCCGGATGCCGGTCGCCTCGGAGACGCCGTGCCGCGCCGCGAAGACCTTGTCGACGCCGTTGACCCAGAACTCACCATTGGTCGTTGGGTGTGGTTGTGGAGTGTTGTGAGGCCCGTAAACACGGGCTTCGACTGATGGAGGTAGTTGAGCAATGACGTACTCGAGCGAGACTTCTGCGGACTTTCCGCGGACTTCGGACCACACCCCCGACGACGAGGCGATTCTCACCATGTGGTCGCAGCACATGCGTGCAGAGTCTTGTACTGAGCACACGATCAAGGAACGCGGCATCTTGGTGCGCGCGATGCTGCGACGAACCGGTCGGACACTGCTGACGATGACGCGCCACGATCTCATCGCCGACCTTGCCCGGCCTGCGCTGTCCGCGAAGACCCGACAGAACTACAAAAGCTTCTGCCACACCCTGTTCACCTGGATTCAGGACGAGGGCTTTCGATTGGACAACCCAGGCGCGCGGCTCCCTCGGTCGCGGGTGCCGAAGAGCGAGCCGAACCCTGTTCAGACGCTCGATATCGAACGCCTGCTTGCGTCGGGCATCTACGCCAAGACGCGCATGTACGTGCTCTTGTACGCCTATCAAGGCTTCCGCGCAGTGGAGATAGCCGCCGTAGCCGGCAACACGATCGACTGGGACCGGCAACGCATCCTCTCGAAGGACGGCAAGGGCGGCAAAGAGGTGTGGCGCCCCATCCACCCGATCGTGTGGGCTGAGCTGCAGAAGTACCCGCGCACCGGCCACCTGTTCCCGGGGGCTGGCGGCAACGGTCACGTAACTCGGGGCACGGTTTCGAACGTGCTGTCCACGGCGCTGAGGCGTGCCGGCATCGATCACCGCCCCCACCAACTACGCGCATGGCATGCCACCGAGCTCATTGACGCCGGGGTGTCGACGGTCATCGTCCAGCACTCCATGCGTCACTCAGACCTGCAGTCCCTCAACCGGTACGTCCGGGTATCAGATGGTGCATTGCGAGGCGCCATGAGCACTCTTCCGCTCGTCACCGTCCCGGATCGTTCAGGCCGTAGGCAACGATCGCAGACGGCCTAGCGGCTCCCACGCAGACCTCTGCATACGCCAAGCTGACAACATGTCAAACCCTTCACCGGGCTCGCCGCCCGCCTCGTCCACACTCGCCAACCAGACGGCATCAGCCGACGCGACCTCAAGCGGCTCGGTCTGGAAGTCCGTCGAGCTTTGGGTCGCGTTCGGAGTTTTGATCCTCACGGGCATCATCGCGATCGTCCTAGTGAACAGAATCGACATCGTGTCCGAGCTTCCCGAAGACGCGCAGACCCCCCTTGAATACGTCGTGAACGAGGCCGTGGCACGGTTCGGTGTCCCGGTCGTCGCGCTGCTGTTCCTGTCTGCGTGCGCAACTCTAGTTGCCCATAACGGCGGCAATACTCGCCGGCATTACGAGTTCGCGTCGAAGATCTTCGCATTCGCCTCTGCATGCTTCGCCTTCTACGCCGGTGTCGCGGCGCTCCTCTGAGGCCAAGCGATGGGCATGGGCCAAGCCGCTCTCTCGTTCGTTCACCGATTCCTCGGTACCTCGTTTGGTAGCGACCGCACCCATCGCCGCAGCTCCTCGATCTCGATGACCGCTTTGCTGTTGGCATACGACGCGACGAGGTGGTGGTTGTGGATCATGGTCCGCATGAAGCTGTCGCTGTAGCCGACGAGCTTCGCAGCCTCGGCAACAGACACCGCCACCTTCTCTGACCGGTCTACGGCGGTCGGCTGAGTGACGTGCTGCGAAAGCTCCTCGCGCACGATTCGGCGGACCTCAGCGTCGAGCGACCCCATCACGCACGCTCCTTCAGCAGATCGACCGGCGTCATACCGAACTTCATCGCGATGTCGTGAAGCTCGACCATCAGGAGAGGGGTCTTGCCGGCGAGACGGCGCGACAGTGTGGATGGCGACACACCTATCTCTTCCGCGAGTGCGGCGGCGGTCACGCCTCGCTCACGCATCTCAGCCTTGATGTTCGTGAGGATCGTCCATATGAGTCTTGATTCGGTAACAGGCACAGCAGGACGCTAAGCCCCCTGAAACGCGCTTGCACCAGAGGCCTCTAGCAGGCCCAGATGAGCCGAAAAGGCTCCCATATGGCCTGTGGAAAGCAGGAATGGGGAAGGCCCAGGTCGACGAGGCTGCCCGCATGGATGATGCCTTCGATGACATCGGTGTACCGAACTGCCCCGCGTGCCTACAGCCGATGAGCCTCAGCGGCTCGGGCCGGAGCCCTCGATGGACTTGCCACGACTGCCGCATCGCTGATTTAGGCGGCGGCGGGGTCGCACGCGCCTGGGGCTGGTGAAAGATACGATGCTCTGACCGAACAATCCGGGGGGAACGTGGCTCAGCGTCGATCACGAACGACCAGCAAGGCCGGCGCTCGGTATGCGTGGGTCGACGCGCAGGACCCGAGTCACGACAACGTGGTTCAGCTCCTCCGATGGATACTTTCGCTCCCCGAGGCGGAACGGCTAGACGTCATTGGGCGCATCACCGCGCTTCGAAATCTGGCCGCAGATGGTCTCATCGACGATGGCGACGACGAGTTGCTTGATGCGATCCGAAGGAATCCCGACGTTTGGGAGCTCCGATGGAACTTCGATGGGGTGCTTGTTCGGCAGTACCACGCCGAACCCGCCGAGGCGCCGTCGGAGCTCATCGACTTGCACGCTCACATCAAGGAAATTTTCCCGAACGACCAGCAGGCCATCGACGATTCGCAAGATGTACAGATTAGCCAGGGTCTCTTTCGGTACAAGATCTATCGCGGCTCTCGTCGTTGGTCTTGACCAGCCGCCACTTCGATATAGACTGCAACCTATGCCCACACTTGCGGAGCTGCTTTCCGCGACCCACGAAACACCCGCCACGAAGCGAGCTGAGGCACTCGCCAAGAATGACTACCTGCTCATTCGCGAGCTGATCCAGGTCCGCCGTGACGCCAAGCTCACGCAGACCGACATAGCTGATCGCCTTGGCGTCACCCAGCCCACCGTCGCCGCTTTTGAGCGGATGGATTCTGATCCAAAGCTTTCCACCATCCGCCGATATGCCCAGGCCGTCGGCGCCCTAGTGGCTCACGTCGTCGAGGCTGACCAAGGTCAGCTTTTCGAGGACCACGGTTTCACGGCAGCGCGAGTGCGCAAGGTTTTCGTTCCCGTGCAGGCCAGCCGCACATTGGATTCCTTCCAGGTTGAGGCCCCTGTCAACGCTCGACGCGTCGATTTTGACAAGGCTGCGTAAGTGCGCGCCGTAGGCGACATCCACGATCTTCTCGAGCTGGTCTCTCTGCGAGAGGTTTCGGTGTACGAGGTTCACGGCGTGGTCACCGGCCCCCCGCCCACTTCCGAATGGGCTCCCGACATTGACCTTGAGTACTCACAGCAACTCCTCCCGAATGAGCTGCACGCGCGGTTCAAGCTGACGTTCAAAGAGCCTGACGCGATGTACGTGGCGGACATGGCGGCCGTGTACAGCTTCGCGGAAGAGTTGGAAATCGCTGAGGAAGTGGTGATCGACTTCGCCGAGCGGGTTGCTTTCATGACGACTTTTCCGTTCCTCCGCGAGAGCGTTGCCACTACGGCAGCCCGCATGCAGCGCAACGTTCCGACATTGGGGATCATGCGGCCTGGAGATTTCAAGATTGGGACGCCTGACAAAGACGCCGCCCAAGAGGCACCGGACGGGGCATCGCAGGACTGATCGAACACATCTTCGATTCCGGGTAGCATCATGACCGCTCGGAAGGGAGACGGTCGTGGTCAACAAACCGTGGCACCCTGCGCAGAACGCGCACCCGGTGGCATGGGCGCTAGCCAACGGACGGCACGCTGACGAGTACGGGCTGATCCTTCGCAAGCGCACCGGCCCGAGCTCATTCGTCTACGAGCTCTATGACGTCGCGGGGAACCTTGTGGCCACCTTCCAGAGCGGCGACGAGGCTGCGGCGGCGGGCTGGGAACGGTACCTCGAGGCCAACGCGGTGAGGCATCATCTGGTCGCTAAACGCGAGGCAGAACACGGTCCGTGGAAGCGGCTGCCGTGACCTCAACCGGGGCTACCCCCCGTGCTGACCGTCACCTACGCTCGTCCCGGCATTAGGGGGAACATGACCGACAACGAGAGCATCACCGAGCCCGGAGCGCAGGATCAAGCGCCAGCGCCCGGTCCAGCGAACGAACCGGCCAAGAAGGCCATCCCTCGACGGGTCAAAATCATCGGCGCTGCAGCAGTCGGAGCACTGATCTTCGGAGGCATCATCACGGCCGTAGTCGTAACCGCCATGCAGCCGTCGAAGCTTGTCGCAGCCGTCGAAGAGTGCGGCGTGGATGACGAGCCTTACGTGTCAGTAGGAGATGACGGCGCAAGCCTATTCATCGACGGAGCGCCTGAAAGCGGCATCGGCGGACTCGACTACGCCGGCACCGCATGTGTCCTACACGTACTCGATGCGCCTGATTCGACGCTCAACCTGATCGGGCAGACCAGGGCGCTCGATGGGCGTCAGATTGACGATTGGGATGACGTGGAGGCAAGTTGGACCTACCACCCTGAGAACGGGTTGGACATTCTTTTCGAACTCAACTAGCGGTGAATGCCGCTACGACGCAAGGGGGCTTTCATGACAGGACTAGAAGAAGCTCGGCGTGCCGCCGAGACGAGCAAGGCAACGTACGCCTCGGCAATCAAGACGCTTGCCGAACAGATAGCTGATGGGATCGATGATGCGCTGAACACGATCGTCAGGGAGGTCGTTCGAACTGAGGCTGACTGGACGAAGCAAATGGACCCGGCAGATATCGCCATCCTCAAAGTCAACCTGGGCAGCGCAATCCAGGCTGTAGAGCAGCGGCTCCGGTCTGACGGGGCCGAGCAGATCAAGAAGGAACTTGATCTGCTCGGCAAGCCCGCGCGTCAGTCAACCGAAGTCATCGGGGCTGCATCGCGTGTCTTAGAGAACCTGACCACGCCCTTCAACGAACTCTTGATCAAAGCGGGTTTCGAAGCATCGGTGGGCAAGGCGCCGTACTCGAACCGGAAGGGCTACGCCCTCGGCGCGCTTGGACTTGAGGACTACCCACTCTTGAACAGCGTCGCGCTCGCCGCACATAGAGCTGCGACGGCCCGCACAAACCTCCTTGACGCAGAGAAGACGGCGAACGCCGACGACGCAATGGGCCACTGGGATAAGTCTTAGGCAGCACGCCTCAAGCGTCTGCGTCGCTGAAACGCGAATAGCGCCCGCCCTGGACTTCGGTCCGGGGCGGGCGCTATTCATGGGCGAAGGCGACGACGAGCGAACGCCACGAAGCCCGCGAGGTGTCGACCGAGCATCGTGACTTCGAAGTCGGTCCCGCGGTCGAGCTCGTAAGCCATCATCAGCGGGAACGCTTCGGTGATGAGATCCCACTTGTACGCAGGGCTTAGGGTCTCGTCGTCGTGCAGCTCCCACAGCTTCCCTCGACGTGTCGAGTTCGGTTGCAGCAGGATCAATCGCAACCTGACCGCCATCGCCTTCACCTGAGCTTCGTGATCAGGCGGAAGGACGACCAGATCACCGTTGGCGCTGTGCCGCACGATCATGTCGTCCACGTCACACCTCCAGTCGGGTCGCGTACTCATCCAGCACGTCACGCTGACCGCGCTGGATAGCGCGGATCACGGCGTTGTCGTCCTTCACGCTGATGCTGCCGATCGTCAGCGACGGAGCCTGACGAGCGTTGGCCGTCGCCTTCTCCGCGTTCACCACTCGGACCTCCATCTGAGGCGGTGCGGGCATGAAGGACGGCCGGTCGTAACGCTCCCGTGACGACTGGATGTTGAGGTCGGTGTAGCGCGGCGCGGAGCCTGAATACAGCGAGTCACGGAACGCGTAGACACCCGAGTGCCCGCCCATCCGTCGCACGTCCTCGGCGTCGAGCATGTGCTCGCCGTTCGACGCCATGATCGGGATGTTGTCCTCACGAGGACCACCACGACCAACGATCGGGCCACCGTCAGCGCGCCCAACCTGCGGCACGCCGTTGATGACCGGGGTGCCGTCGACCCGCAGAGAGATCGTGTTGCCCGTGTACTGAGAGATGAAGCTGTCGATCGCACCACGAGCAGCAGCCGTGTCCGCGATGATCTTGATCTCCTCCTCATCAGGGAGAGCGAACACCTCCTCAGCGAGCGCATGAACCTCGTCGGCGTTGTACCCGGCCTGGGTCGCCGAGTTAGTGAACGCGTCCCGCTGACGGTTCAGCGTCTCGATGTAAGCGCTCGTCGCACCGTCCGCGGACATCGTCTGCTGGTCAGCCGCGAACTGAGCCTCAGCGGCCTCCTGCGCCGCCTGAGCGACCGACGACAGGGATGCAGCGTTGCTCGCACCAGACTGCGTGTTCTGGTCCAGCGAGAGGTTGAACCCTGCGAGGGAACCGTTCGCCGCCTCGTACTCCTCACGCTGCCGCTTGACTTCCTCAGACACCCCAGCAAGCGCCTCCTGGTAGCTGGCATTCGCCGAGATCGCGTCCTGGTTGATGCCGTTGGCCGCGTTGATCTGATCGACCAGACTGCCGAGCTCAGTCGCGAGGTTGGTCACCGTCTCAGCCTCAGCCTTGTAGGCGTCCGCGGCGCTCTCCGCGGGGTCGACCGAAGCCTTCGTGGCCTCGATTTCGAGACGCCGAGCGGCCGTGGCCTTCTCCACAGCCTCCCGCTGCTCGTCTACGGCGATGCGGACGGACTGGATGGTGTCGACGTTGGTGCCGTCGGGCAGGTTGCCGTTGAAGGCGTCGAGCTGAGTGTTGAGCTCTTCGTATGCGGTGCCACCCTCAAGGGCTGCCTGGCGCACGAGCTCGAGACTGATCCCAAGCTTGTCGGCGGCCTCGTAGGCGGAATCGAACTCCATCGCAAAGGCGTCAGGGAAGGGCTCCCAATCGCTCCCGAACTCAGCGAACGGCTGGAAGGCGCTAGCGAGCCCCTTGGCCGAAAGAGCCGCGTCCACCATCGCGCCGGAAGCGTCCGTGAGAGCTCCAGTCTGCTCATTCAGCGTGGAGTTCATCGCATCGACTCGGGCGCGCGCCTCGGCCTGCTCAGCGGCGAACGCTGCGATCGCCCCGACTCCTACGCCGATCGCTAGACCCCACGGTCCAGCGAGCACGCTGCCGGCCTTACTCAGGGCTGTGCCGACCGCCTGAGCCCGCGGACCCATCACCTGCAGAGCCGTATTGAACTCCGCGATCTTGGGCGCCCCGAGGATGAACGCACCCGTAGCGAGACCAGCCGCAGCGGTCACCGCGCCGATCGCCAAGGCCGCGTTCTGCACCGGCTGAGGTGCCTCCCCAAAGACATCGACCAGGAACGTCGCGCCCTGCACGAGCTGGCGAAGGGTCTCGTTCGCAGCCGAACCCGACTGGATCAGAACCGTGTCGAACGCGCCACCGAGCTTCTCGACGTCACCACGAAGGTTATCGAGACGGTCACGCGCGACCTGTGCCGCGTAACCGCTGTCGTCCACTGCCTCGGTCCACTTCGCGACGCCCTCAGCGCCCTGCTGGTACAGGACACGGGCAGCAGTCACGGTCTCGTTGCCGAACAGCATTCCGAGGGACGCATCACGCTGCTCGCCCGTCATCCGCGTATAGGCGCCGGAGAGCTGTCCGGCGGCGTTCTCGAGGCCGAGGAAGTTGCCCTCGGTGTCGTACAGCTGGATGCCCAGCCGCTCGATCTCACCGGCCGCCTGCTTCGACGGGGAAGTCAGCGAGGAGAGCATGCCTCGCAGGGACGTGCCACCCTGCTCGCCAACGATGCCAGCCTGCGCGAACGCGGCCAAGACTCCGGTGGTCTCCTCGAGCGAGACGCCCATACTCTCGGCAACGGGACCTACGAACTTGAGGCCGTTGGCGAGGTCATCGACTGAACCAAGCGCCTTACCCGCACCAGCAGCGAGGACGTCAGCGACGCGGCCGGCCTGATCGCCTTCGAGGTTGAACTGCTGCAAGGTCGTCGCGGAAATCTCCGCAGCACGCGCGATCTCGAGACCGCCCGCCGAGGCGAGGCTCAGAGCACCCGACAGGCCACCATTGAGGATGTCCGTCGTCGTAAGACCGGCCTTGCCGAGCTCCTCGATCGCGTTCGCAGCCTGAGTCGCGGTGAACACCGACGACGCACCGAAGTCGAGGGCCGCCTCACGGAGCAGCGCCATATTCTCGGCGGACTCCTGCGTCGAAGCCTTCACCTCAGAGATCGCCTGATCGAACTCGGCGAACTTCGCGACGGCCAAGCTCACGCTGGCCGCGGCCACGGCACCCATGGCGAAGAAGCCCTGACCGAGGACTTCGAGATCCTTGCCCTTCTGGGCGAGCTTCTCGGCCTCGGAGCCGACTTCGCGCGTGGCCTTCGAGGCCTGCGCCATTCCGTTCAGATAGCCGTTGACCTCTGCGATTAGCGAGACCTTGGTGACCCTGGTTTTGGCCATGACTGGCCCTCCTTCCCGGCAGCGCCGGCAACAAAAAAGCCGCCCCGGACGGGACGGCTAGGCATTCAGTTGGAGCGCCGATAGGTTCAGCGCATGGGGTGGATTAGATGGCTGCTGAATCTCTTCAAGAAGAAGCCAGCAACGGTTGAATGGGCGCAGCAAGGCAGCGTCCACAAGAACGGGGACCGCTTCGTCGGTCGCCCAACGCAGCGCTCTCTCGAACTCTGGAGGCGCGGGACGCCAGCGGCGTCGATCATCGTCAGGTCGACGGTTACGGAAGCGGTTCGAGCCGTTCGGATTGACGACGAACTCGACGTCGCCTTCGACGGCCAGTGGTGGCAGGTCAGTCGCCACGGCGAGGCTGCCGGCAGGCTCTCGTGGCACCCGAACGATGAGCAACGCGACAACTGGATGGACGTCCCGTTGCGCTACCCGCGGGCAGGGAGGCTCGTTGTCGAACGGTTACTGGTCAACCGCGAAGGCGAGACGATCAACGTGAGCGGGTACGTACGACCCAGCTAGGAGTGAAGCGGGCACGACGCGTGGCGGGCCATGATCGACCGCCGCACTTGCCGCTGAACGATCAGCCGGTCGAGCGTTGGCATCTCGGTTGAAGCGAGGCCAGTAGCCCACGACGAGTAACGCTCCCAGACGCAAGCGCCCGGCCAATCCGACTCCACGAAGCCGTCGGCCCAAACGGGCAAGCGCACAGCCGCAGTCCGCCGCCGAACCATTACTGACCACCTCGCAGCCCATAGACACCACGAACCTTGCGCGCTGCCGGCAAGGCATCCTCCTCAAGCGGCGGTATGCCCATCGTGGCGAGCAAACGCGCCAGCGTCAGACGCTGCGCACGCGCCTCGGCCACGCCAGGATGCAACCTCATCCCCTGGGAAGAAGAGATCATCATCCCCTCAAGCTCGACAGCCCGATCGAGCTGAACGATGCGATCACGAGTACGGCAAGCCTCCTCGAGCATCGCCAGCTCGTGCTGCGCCCACTCGAAATCAGCGACAGCGGCATCCCACAGACGGCGCCCCGCAGCATCGAGTTTGCGAGGGGTTTGAGGCGCGCGCTTGGGTACGTCATCCTCGGCCATAACAGGCCTCCTAAAGGGTCAGACGGCCTCAAGGGCCGATCGTTTGGGAACTGGGATCGGGAGAGGCCTCGCCCCGGAGGTCCCGGAGGGCACCCCCCTAGGCCCCGGTGGCAGGGGTGTGGGTGGTCGTCGATACGCTCGCCTCATGTGGCAGACCATCACCGCGATCGGCGTCCCGATCATCACCGCCGTCATCGCTGCGCTTGCGGGCGGTGGCTTCGGGTTGCAGCGTCGGGTGAAGAACCACGCAGAGCTGCTCAAGGTGTTGGAAGGGACTCGAGCAAAGGCGAAGCTTGAGGATCTTCTCGTGGTTGAGATCGAGGCGTTAGTAACTCGTGCGAAGAGTCGCGCGCTGAAGAAGCTGAACGGCGTGAACGTGACCATGGCAGTCCTGATGACTGGCGGCATCAGTCTTGGCTTCTACTGGCTGTTCAACTGGATCGTGGCTTGGAGCGGTCAGCCCTACATGTGGGTTGCGATCGTGATCAGCGCGCTCGCGGGGCTACTCGGTCTGCTGATCATCGGCGCCTCTTGGGGGACCATCTACAACGAGACGGCACCGCCGAAGGTGAAGAAGTCACCACGATCTTGAGGTCTTGAACAGCCCTCGATCGGTGTTGCCACGTCGTGCGTTGCAGCGTTTGCAGCATGCCCGGAAGTTGTTCGGGTTGGTGATTGATCCGCCGAGACTGGTCGGGGTCGCGTGGTCGAGTTCGAACAGCTTCGGGTTGTACCGCTGTGGGTCGAACGTTGACAGATAGTCGATCTCTCCGCGGCAGATCCAGCACGGCTCGTTGCGTGCTGCTGCCTCAGCCTTGAATCTGTCGCGGGCGAGCACGTATGCACCGCCGTAGTTGGTCATCGGCAGTCCTCTCGGTGGGGGTTATCGCGCCAAAAGTTGGCCGCGAATATGTATGTCCCCCCACCGGAGGTGCCGAGCAGGTCCCCTTGGGGTGGTGGGGCCAGGTGGGTCAGCGTGCCGCTGCTTCTGCCGCGGTGTAGCTGTTGGCGGGGTCGTTGAGCTGGTTGTCTCGGTTCCCGTTGCCGGCTGCGTCAGCGAGGGCTCCGCGCTGTGCAGGTGTGGTGTTCAGGAGCTCGCTGGGTTCCATCGAAGCGAAGGCGAACTCGTCTGCGATGGAGCCGCCGAGCTGTTCCTCGTGGGTGAGGTTCCAGAGCTGCTGCAGGTCGCCTTCCGGGGCCGTGTGCTTGCCTTCCCAGGCGTTGATGGCCTGGTCCCAGCCCTGCGCGTAGGAGTGCGACAGGAGCGCTTTGGCGAGGATGGTGTCGCCGATCATGTTCGCCTGGCCCATGGAGGCGATGGCGTCCTTCTCGTCCTTGATGCTGCGTGCTCGGTCGAGTGCGTCGCGGTAGGAGAGGACGTCCTGTGCGGACGCGCCGGCGGGGAGCGCGAAGTACTTCTTCTCGAGGGCCTGCTTGCGCTGGGTGCGGCTGCCCTTGAACTGGTCCTGGAGGCGTGCGAGCTCAGCGGTGTGTGCGCTGTAGTCGCGGGCGATGGCTCGCTGCTTGCCGAGGTTGGAGAGGGAGTTGTCGTTGCGGATGCTGTCGAGCTTGGTCTGCCAACGGGTGCGGAGCTCGTGGGCCTGCTCGATGGGTGTTGCGGGCATGCGTGTGTCCTTTCAGTGGTCGCGGCGTGCGCGGTAAGCGGTGAGGGCTGCGTGATCGATGTGCCATCGGCCGTCCGTTTTGGCAGCGTCGATCTCGCCTTCGCGGATTAGCTGTCGGACCCGGTGTGGGGTGACCTTCAGTAGCGTCGCGATTGCCTCTGGCGTGTAGTGCCGGTCGGCTTGGTTCAAGCCTGTCGTGGCTTCCGTGGGCTGCCGAAGGTCGCTTCCTTCGAGGGAAGCTGCGTAGGCCATGGCCGCGTAGCGGATTGATTCGAGGGTCTTGCGGAGAAGCTGGTCTCCCATTCGTTCGGAGACCCGCAGTTCGGTGAGGCTGGCACGGGTCTCGAGGAGGTAGGCGATCCGAGGAGAGATCAGCACGGCTTCGACGAAGAGCGGGGGGCGCTCGCCCATCAGATGTCCTTCTCGACCGGTGGCTGCGTCGAGATTCGAACGAGGATGGCGTCTCCCCCGGCGCGCAAGAAGACGTCCCAGCCTTCGGTAGCGAGCCAGGCGAGGTCGAGGAGGGCGGACGGGGTGAGGTAGGCCGGGGCTGCTTCGTAGATCTGTCCTGCACCGTCTCGAACGGATGCCGTGGAAGCCCCTCTGGCCCACACGATTCGCTTGCCCGGCTCCAAGCGTCCGAGCGCGACGAGTGTGCTGGCTGGGCCTTCGTGCTGCGGCCATCCGCTTGCTAGCTGCTTCCTCATGCCGCACCGCGCCCGCCGGCTCCGAAGAGGGGAACATCGGGAACAAGAGGAACAGCGGGCGAATGCTGTTCCTCCTGTTCGCTTCGTTCCCCTTGTTCCCCTCCCTCGGGTGTGGAGGTGTACCGCTCGAAGGCATCGGTGAAGTCCGACTCGTAGTACCCCTTCGCCGTGATGGTGCCGAAGCGGATCTTCGTGGGGTGGATGTCGTACTGTCCGAGCATCCGTCCGAGGAACCGCCCGTCGATCGGTTCCCCCTTGATCGATGACCACGGGGCCTCATCGAGATCATGGAGACGCCCCAAGAGCTCGCTGGTAGAGACACGGCCTTCGCCGCGAAGCACCGACTTGATGTCAACAAGCAACCGAATGCCCAGCGTGACGGGGCGCTCCTGAGCTTCGCCGACGAGGTACATCGCGGCTGATCTCGCGCGTTCTGACCATTCCGTACTCGCCTGATCGGCGATAGCGATTAGGGGCTCCCAGATATCGGCGTCCCGGTCCTCAATGCCAGCGGGCAGAACCGGAAAGTTGTTCTCCACCTGGTTGCGGATCGATGATGCCCAGTCGGCCAGCTCGTCTCGGATGACGCTGGACTGGGGCTCGACGATGCGCCGGCGGTAGGGCTCGAGCTTCTCTCCGTGCCTGCGCCGCTTCATCCGGATGGTCACCGATCTGGTGGCGATGGTGTCGGGCAGGTTGCCGAGTCCTGCAAGGGCCACGGGGCAGAAGCTGGGCCACTCTTCGGTGACGATCTCCTTCCCCCGGATGGCTGCCCGGCCGGCGGAAGCACCGCGGCGGTAACCGGAGTTCAGCAGGCCGCGCAGCTCTTCGTTCACGTCGCTCTTCCGGGGCGAGAAGATCGAGTCCACCTCGTCGATGAGCAGGGTCGGCAGCCCGGCCTCGTCACTGATCTTCCTAAAGATGTAGGCGGTAGTCGCGTTGACGGTGAGGACAGGGCGGGGCACCAGGAGCTCGGTGACCTCGAGCACTCGGGACTTGCCGGAGCCGGGTTCGGGGCTGAGGACGGCGAGGCGGGGCGTGTTGTCGAAGGCGTCGGCGATGTGGGTGTGTGCGATCCACAGGACGTGCGCGACGAGGGCTTCTTCGGTCGGGTAGGAGACGTATCGGCGGAGGTGCGCCTCGACTCGGGACAGGGGAACAGGAGGAACAGCGGGAACAGCCATGGGGCCGTCGTCCTTTCTCGGGATCGTCAGCGTGGCGGGCACTCGGAAGAGCGCAGGGGCATCAGCGGAGCCGCCAAGCGTGGGGTTATGCAGACTTCTTGTAGTAAGTACGGGAGGGGCCGGAGGCGTTCTTGTCGAACTCCATCGGAGTAACGGGAGTGACTTTCGAGTAGTCACGACCGGGCAATCGGGAACACATCTCGGAGTAGAGACGGTTCATCGACTCGCGCATCTTCTCTTCGCCGATTTCCTCACCTTCGTATAGGCCGAAGTAGAAGATGTCGAAGAGCGATCGCGGGAGTTGATGAACCCTGACGTCTCCGGTGATCAGCGCGTCAGCGATGCCCTGCAGGTAGGTCTCCGCGTGATCGCTGAACCGGATGCGTTGCGGGAACGACTGAGGGGCCGGCGTTGATGCCGACCCCTCATGGTCCTTATCCGTCGTCACCGTCCGGCCAAGTGCTTGCAGGCCGCTCCACATCGGCGGCTCGCTCGATGAGGCTGACGGCAAGGCGCCGTGCAGCGTCCGGCGCGAGATGGTCTGCGCTGGGGTTGCCCTCGTCGTCGACGACCACGATGACGACGGTGGCCTTGTCGTCGCTCTCGCCGTGGGTCACGTACGAGCTCATGCGGTCACCCGCTCCCGGATGCGACCGAGGTCGGCGAGCGTCCTGAGGTCGGCGGTGCCGGTCAGCCGGTCGAGCTCATCCCTGAGCGATTCCAGCCGTTCTCGCGCTGCGGCGTGAGCCTTGGCCTTCTCGATGAGTGAGATGCAGTCCGGACAGTCGGGGGCGCCGCTGATGTCGGTCCTGCCGCCCCCGCGGCTCGTGGCGACGAACACCCTTCCGCACCATGCCGGGCGTGCAGTGCCTTCGACGACGCCCTCGAGGATGTAGTCGCGACGCATGCTGTGGTTCACCAGGCCGGCCACGGTCACTCCCCCACCGTCTCGACGGCCTCAGCGAGCAGCGCTGCGAACGATCGCAGTTCCGTCGCGGGCAGGTGGATCGAGTCCTCGACGTTCTGGCCCACCGGGACCAGGTGCACGTCGACCGGGAGCGCCTCGACCTTCCCGCTCTGCAGCTCGATGTTCCATTCCGCGGTGAGCTTCACGTAGCCCTGCACGGATTCGAACTCAGCAGACGCGGCGAGCATCACCTCGGCGTCCCACTCCGAGGGCTGGTAGAGCCACGCCTTGGCCGTCCACGCGGGCATGGAGATCGGAGGCAGCGGATGAGCCGGCAGTACCACGTCTTCGAAGTACGCACGCCCGCGGAAGTCATCGTCGAAGTCAAGGGGCTCAGCGTCGTGCTGGTATCGCTTCTGCCAGGCCTCACGGAGGACGGCAATGCGCGGGTCGTCGTACGAGATGGGGAGGATCGACTGCTCGCGGATGTCCCGAAGCTGTTCGATCCATGCGGAGAGCTCGGTGTTGACGGGGGTCTCGGCTACGATGGTGTTCACGATCATCCTTCTTCTTGGTTGAGGTTGGTGTCGTCGCCCCTGGTCGAGTTGCCGCTCGAAACAGGGGCTTTCTTCTTGAGTTCGGCCCGAAGCGCTTTCCTGCTCCGGGTCGGTTCCGTATCGATGAGGGACAACCAAACGGCTGCGATGTGCTCGTCGAGGTGGATGGTGAGGCCGTGAGGCCCTTGCAGGACGTAGTTGCCCGGCAGTGGTACTCCGTGGTGCAGCAGATTCCAGACAGCGGTCTCCCCTGTCGGGTCCGGATAGGGGGTAGATCCCCCGTCGTCACGGAAGGCCCTTCGGGCCGTAGCTGCCGCAGTGATCTGGGCGCTTGTCACTTCGTTCAGCTCGCGGTCTGGAATGCCTCCTCGATGTACCGATTGACATCGGTCTCGCGGAAGTAGATGCGGCCGCCGATCTTGGCGTGCTTCGGGGCCGCACCCGTCTGCATCATCCAACGAAGCGATGCCTCGGTCTTCCGCAGGCGGGAGGCCGCTTCAGTGAACGTCAGCAACGTGATGGTGGTAGCGAGAGTCATGATGTTGTCACTTCCCTTCTGGTCTCGTTTTGTGACCGGTGTTGGTACTGATAGAAACACAACTCCGCCCGTTGGTCAACAACCACTACCAACATTGGTCATGAATGGTTAGCATGGTGGCGTGGACAACAACATGGATGCCCGAATCGGCGCGAACGTTGCGCGCCTCCGGGGCGGCAAGTCACAGCGCGACACAGCCGCCGCGATGCGTGAGCTCGGCTGGAAGTGGTCCCACGTCACGCTTGTGGCGATCGAATCCGGCGAACGCCCGCTACGACTTGCTGAGGCCCGAGATCTCGCGTCGGTGATCGGCACCGACGTCCGCCTTCTTCTTGAGCCAGTCGGGAAGCTGGCCTGGAACGAGGCGTATGTCGACCTCGACCGGTCCAGGAGGCGCATGGTCGATGCCGTAGAGACCTACATTCAGGACCTCGCGGATGCCGCCCTGAAGGTCAGCGAAGTCGATCTGACAGACGAGCAGGAGGAGACGATTCGGTCGATGCTCGCCCGCGGCCCGGTTCAGATCGCGGCGGAGGTGGTCGGGCGAGAAGGCTCTGTGACGATGATGAAGATCCTTGAAGGAGACATCGCTGGGCGCGCACCACTCAGCTCGGCTCAGTTCGCACGCATGCGAGAGCTGCTTCGAGATGCCTTCGCCTCGTGGCATGACGAGGCTGAGTACGCCCTCGACCCGATGGGGCACGTCGATGGCGAGCATTAAGAGGCGCCCTGATGGCAAGTGGCGTGCTCGCTATCGTGATCCGTTGGGCAAGGAGCACGCTAAGCACTTCGATCGCAAAATCGACGGTCAGAATTGGCTGAATGAGCAGACGGCCGCGATGCTTGTCGGCAAGCACGTTGCACCTCGAGCCGGGGTCATCACACTCAGGGCCTACTACGAGAGCTGGGTGACGCAGCAACTCTGGGAGACGAACACGAGGGCCCGCGCCGATCAGCAGATGGCGGTCTGCCCCTTTGCCGACCAGCCGCTAAACAAGCTGACTCTGACGCACTTCCAGTCGTGGGTCAAAGCCATGGATCGCGCTGGGCTTGCGCCGCTCACTATCCACTCGGCCATTCGCAATGTTCGCGTTGTGGTCCGTGCCGCCGTACGCGAAAAGCTGATCGCCTCCGACCCAGCAGACGGAGTGAAACTGCCGCGCCCTCGACGGCGTGACATGTCGATGGCTCTCCCGACGCCCGACATGGTCAGGGCCCTTTACGAGGCCGCTGAGCCCTGGTTCAAGCCGGTAGTCGCGCTGGCGGCATTCGCTGGTCTCAGAGTGGGTGAGGTCAATGGATTGCAGCTCAAGGACATCGATTTCTTGAAGCGCACACTGTACCTGCGACGTCAGGTACAGCGCACTCCGCCTCACCCCGTAGAGGTCAGGGCACCGAAGTACGGGTCCGAACGCGACATCGCTCTCCCGAATGGATTGGTGACCGTGCTCGCACGTCACGTCGAGGGCATCGGAGTCTACGGGGAGGACGGCTGGTTCTTTGGCGGCAAGGACGGTGGGCCTGCGTTCCCGCGCAAGATCGAGTACGGCTGGGACAAGACGCGTCACGCGGCTGGCCTGCCAACTGCTCACATGCATGATCTGCGCCATTTCTACGCGTCAGGACTCATTGCGGCCGGGTGTGACGTAGTGACCGTGCAGCGGGCGCTCGGTCATAGCGCGCCGAGCATCACGCTCGACACGTACTCTCACCTTTGGCCTAACAGCGAGGACCGCACCCGGTCCGCGGCCCAAACGGTTTTCAACGAGGTTCTCGCGGACTCTTCGCGGACTGAGGATCAAGGTGCAGGCTGAGAGGCCCGCCAATCCAGCGATCTAGGGGCAGACCGCCTCGCTTTGGAGACTTGACCCAGATCTCCTCGACCGACGGGTCGTCGAACAGCGGCTGCAGCGGGCCGTAGCCGGTCAGCTGCGCGAGCACCTGCCGCGCGGTGCCGGGCTCGTCGCCGAGCAGCGGGCCGTCCCCGGCCAAGGCGCGCTCGGCGTAGCGGCGCACCTCCTCGCGCACGAGGGTGCCGGCGGCCTCCGGGCGGGCGGCGAGATCGACGCCGCCCTGGCGCAGGCGCTCGCGCACCCGCTCGGTGATCGAGGCGACGGCGGTGGGCATGCGGCCATGGTCGTTTCGTCAGGACGACGGCGGGCGCGGTTTTCCACAGGTGCGCGCCCGGACTGGGGGTGCCAGCTCCCTGCCGATGCACATCCGCCGCTCGGTACGCTCCCCAGCGGGGGTCGGTGTCACGTCCCCCCGACGCCGGCCCCCGCCTCTCGGACGGAGCCCGCCATGCACGCTTCCAGGAACCGCCGCAAGGACCCGAGGTCGCCAGACCGGGTCAGCCGCCTGCTCGTCGTCGTCGCCGTCGTACTCGCCGTGGGCGCCGCCGTGCTGGTGGTGCTCGCGCTCACCCGCTGACGCGCCCATCCGCCCGTCAGCATCGGGGCGTACGGTCCTGTCATGACCGGCGTAGCGTGGCGCGGCTCGGAGCCCTCGAGCATGGAGCGGCTCGCGCTGCGCGAGGAGCGCGATCGGGTGCTCGTCGATTCGACCGTCGAGGTCGGCGGCGACCGCATCCGCTACTCCCTCGAGCTCTCGCCGCTGTGGGCGTTCCGCTCGCTGCTGCTGCGCCGCGGCGAGCGCGAGCTGCGGCTCGCCCGCACGCACTGCGCCTGGACGGTGGACGGCGAGCGCCGCGCCGACCTGGCCGCCGCGGTCGACATCGACCTGGCGCTCTCGCCGTTCACGAACACGCTGCCGATCCGCCGGCTGCGGCTGCCGGTGGGCGCCAGCGCGGAGATCGTGACGGCCCACGTCGGGCTCGATCTGACGGTGCAGCCCGACGGCCAGCGCTACACCCGCCTCGACGAGCGCCGCTACCGCTACGAGGCGCTCGACGGCGGCTTCGAGCGCGAGATCGAGGTCGACGGCGCGGGCCTCGTCGTCGACTACCCGGGCCTGTTCGCGCGGGCCTGAGCCGGGCCGGCGGCGCGTCTAGGATCGCTGCCGTGCCCCGCATCCGCTCGTTCCTCGCTGCCGCCGTCGCCGCTGCGCTGCTGTTGAGCGGATGCGCGGCGACCGCGCCGGAGAGCGGCGCCGGCTTCCCCGCCGGCGCGGCCCCCGACTACCAGCTCGGCGGCGCCTACGAGCCCGATGCCGCGGTCGGCGTCGTGGGCCGCGACCGCCAGGCCGAGCCCGCCGAGGGCGTCTACTCCGTCTGCTACGTCAACGGCTTCCAGACCCAGCCGGGCGAGCTCGACCTGTGGCCCGAGGAGCTGCTGCTGCAGCGCGACGGCGCGACCGTCTTCGACCCCGAGTGGCCCGACGAGGCGCTGCTCGACACGGGCTCCCCCGAGGGGCGCGAGGCGATCGTCGGCATCGTCGGCCCGTGGATCAAGGGCTGCGCCGAGCGCGGCTTCGACGCCGTGGAGTTCGACAACCTCGACACCTTCAGCCGCTCCGACGGAGCGCTCGCGGTCGACGACAACGTGGCGCTCGCCGCCGCCCTGGTCGCGATCGCGCACGAGGCGGGCCTCGCCGCCGGGCAGAAGAACGCCGCCGAGCTGACCGAGCGGATGCACGAGGACGCCGGCTTCGACTTCGCCGTCGTCGAGGAGTGCGCCGCCTACGACGAGTGCGGCGCCTACACCGACGTCTACGGCGACGCGGTGCTCGACATCGAGTACACGGATGCGCTGCCGCGGCCCTTCGCCGAGGTCTGCGCCGATCCGGCGACCCCGGCCTCGGTGGTGCTGCGCGACCGCGACCTGCTCACCCCCGACGACGAGGGCCACGTCTTCGAGCTCTGCCCCTGAGACGAGCGCACGGGCGCTACAGCCCGAGCAGCGCCGGCAGCTCCGCGACCGAGCCGAGCACGTCCGTCGCTCCGGCCCCGCGCAGCTGCGCCTCGCCGTGCGCGCCCGAGAGCACGCCGACCGCCCGGCCCGCGCCGGCGCGCACAGCGCTGCGCACGTCGCTGACGGTGTCGCCGGCCACGAGCATCCGCTGCACCGACTCGGTGCGGGTGCGGATCAGCGCGGTGAGGTTGAGGTCGGGGAAGGGCCGGCCGCGACCGCCCGCATCGACCGGCGCGAGCGCGAGGTCGACCAGGTCGTGCCAGCCGAGCGCCTCGATGAGGGCGCGCTGCGTGCTCGGCGAGAAGCCGGTGGTGAGCACGACCGCGATGCCCTCGTCGCGCAGCGCCCGGATCGCCGCCTCGGCGCCCGGGATCGCGCTCGCGCCCCCGCTCGCGACGAGCGACTCGTAGCCGCGCTCGAAGGCGAGGTTCGCGCGTTCGGCCGCGTCGTCGGCGTCGGTCAGCTCGTGGAACACCGCGATCTTCGACTGGCCCATCGTGGCGCGGGCGAACTCCTTGACCGCCTCGCGGCTGCCGTAGCCGGCCAGCGCCGGCTCGGCGTCGTAGGCGAGCCCGAAGGCCTCCTCCACGAGGCCGTCGTCGGCGATCGTCGTGCCCGCCATGTCGAGCACTGCCAGCGAGATCGACGCTGCGGAGTTGTCGGTCATGATCCGTCCTTCGTTAGAGCAGCCCGGCAACGGCGTGCGCGGCGAAGCCGAGCCCCGTCGTCATGCCGATGCCGGTGGTGACGCTCGCCACCCGCACGCCGGGCGCGGGGTCGGCGAGCAGGAACTCCTGGGGTGCGCTCGCGTAGACGCCCTGCCAGCGCTGCAGCACCGGGGCGCGGCGGGCGAAGAGCTGCTCGTTGAGCTCGAGCAGGTACGCGAAGGAGCGCTCCTCCTGGAACGGCGCTACCGCGTGGCCGCGGTAGTGGGTGTCGCCCACGATCAGCGTGCCGTCGGGCCGCTGCGTCACCATCTGGTTGACGTCGCGCTCGATCATCTCGGGCTGCTCGTACGCGATCCGCTCGCGCAGCGCCTCGGCGCCGTCGAGCCCGGCGAAGGCCGAGTAGCGCAGCATCGACGAGCCGGTGAGCAGCGGATGCGGCACCGCCGGCGCGCCCCGCCAGTCGAGCAGCAGCATGTCGAGCCCGCAGCGGCGCAGCCGGGCCTCGGCCGCGAGCTGCGGAAAGAACTGGTCGACGTCGGCGTTGACCGCGACGACGACCGCATCCGCACGGAGGGTGCCGGATGCGGTGGTCACCGAGCCCGGCTCGATGCCGAGCGCCGCGGCGCCCCAGCGGAAGACGACGCCGCGGGCCTCGAGGTGGCGGGCGATCGCGGGTGCCGCCTCGCGGGGGTCGACCTGCAGGTCGAGCGGCAGCAGCGCACCGCCGGTGATGCGCGCATCCGCTGCCCCCGTGGCCTCGCGGATCGCATCCGCTCCGTGCAGACGCAGCTGCGCGTGACCGCGCTCCGCCGCGAGCTGCTCGAGCAGCGCCTGCTCCTCCTCGCCCCGGGCGACGATCGCGCCGCCGCGCTGCGAGGTCCAGAAGCCGGCCTCGGCGGCGAGCGCGAGCCAGCGCTCGCGTGCCTCGAGCGCGTAGCCGAGCGCCTCGCCGGACTGGCCGGTGACGCCCACGTGCCCGAAATTGCGCACGCTCGCGCCCTGCACGCCGGCGGAGCGCTCGACCACCGCCACCCGCAGGCCGCGGCGCAGGCCCTCGTAGGCGGCGCCGAGGCCGACGATGCCTGCCCCGACGACGACGAGGTCGAACGACTGCTCGCTCACTTGACCAGCGAGCGGATGAGCGACGACAGCGCCTCGATCGCCAGCACCACGAAGACCATGATGATGAGCAGCGCGAGCATCTCCTGGTGGTTGATGCGGCTGGCCTGCAGGATCGTGAAGCCGATGCCGGCGCCGCCGATCACGCCGAGCAGGCTCGAGGCGCGCACGTTCGTGTCGAGCAGGTAGAGCACGTGGCCCACGATCGCCGGCGCCGCCTGCGGCAGCGTCGCGGCGAAGAAGATCTGCGCGCGGGTGGCGCCGGTCGCGCGCAGCGCGCGCTCGGGGCCCGGGTCGACCTCCTCGAGGCTGTCGGCGACGAGCTTGCCGAGCAGGCCGATGCCGCCGATGGCGAGCGCGACCACGCCGGCGGTGGCGCCGAGGCCCGTGAGGATGATGAGGAAGAACGCCAGGAGCAGCTCGGGGATGCCGCGGTTGACCACGAGCAGGAACCGGAAGACACCGCGCACGGTCGGGTTGGGCGCCACGTTGCGGGCGGCGAAGGCGCCGAATACCGCGGAGAGGATGACGCCCACGAGCGTGGCGGCGAGGCCGACCTGGATGGTGATGAGGAAGTCCTCGGCGACCGAGCCCCACTTCGCCTCGTCGATCTGCGGCGGCAGCATGCGGTTGAGCGCGATGCCGGTGTTCTGCCAGAAGAGCGAGAAGTTCGGCAGCGACGTCGAGATGACCGCCAGCGCGCCGATGATCACGACGATCGAACTGCGCGAGAAGCCGGCGAGGCGGCGGCGCTCGGGGGTCCAGGGCTGCTTGAGCGGGTCGACCGCGACCGGCGCCGCGGGCACCGTGCGGCGGGCGAGCAGGCCGCCGAGGCTGCGGCCGGACGGCCGCACGCCGAGCAGCGTCGAGCGCACGCTCGTGGCGATGATCTCGAAGACGATGCAGAGCGCGAACATGATGATCGCGTAGGGGATGCCCTCGCGGTAGTTCAACGACTTGAGCCCCAGGCTGAGCTCGAGGCCGAGGCCCGCGACGCCCACGAAGCCGAGCACCACGGTGGCGCGCAGGTTGATGTCGGCGCGGTGCAGCACCGTGGCGATCACCGACGGCAGGATCTGCGGCCAGATGCCGCCCCAGAACTCCTGCGCCTTCGTCGCGCCGGCCGCGCGGAGGGCCAGGCGAGGGCCCTCGTCGATCTGCTCGATCGCATCCGCCGTCAGCTTGGAGATCATGCCGACCGAGTGCAGGCCCAGCGCGAGGATGCCGGGCAGCGCGCCCTGGGCGATGATCATCGCGAAGGCCAGCGCCAGGAAGGCGTCGGGGGTGGCGCGCGAGACGATGCCGATGAGGCGACCGAGCAGTCGCGTGACGAGTCCGCCGGGCGAGGTGTTCGCGGCCGAGAGGTAGGCGACGGGGATCGAGATGACGGTCGCGAGGAGGGTGCCGAGCACGACGATCGCGAGCGTCATGGCGCTGAGCCAGAGCACGTCGCCGAGGCTCGGCCACTCGAAGGGCACCGTGCGCTGCAGGAAGCGGCCGGCGTTCGCGAGGCCGCGCTCGAGCTGGTTGAGGCCGACCTCGAGGTCGACGATCGACCAGATGGCGGCCACGCCGAGGCCGAGCAGCAGTGCCGCGGCCGTGAGCACGCGGCCGGAGGGCCTGGCGAGCGTGCGGCGCGGGGCGCCGGGCGGCGTCGCCGGAGCGGATGCGCGGGGCGGCGCGATCGCCGTCATCGCGCGGCGTTCTCTTCGGCGGCGATCGCCGCGACCGTCTCGAGCAGCTCGTCCTGCAGGGCGGCGATCTCGGCGGTCGACGTGGCGACGCGCCCGTAGATCTCCATGACCTGCTCCTTGCTGAGCCCCTCGGCCGGGGTGTCGAGCACGACCCTGCCGTGGCGCAGACCGACGATGCGGTCGGCCCATGCGAGGGCGAGGTCGACCTGGTGCAGGCTGCACACCACGGTGAGGCCGCGGCGCAGGCCGATCTCGCGGATGAGGTTCATGACCTGGTCGCTCGACTCGGGGTCGAGCGAGGCGACCGGCTCGTCGGCGAGCAGGATCTCGGGGTCCTGCATGAGCGCGCGGGCGATCGCCACGCGCTGCTGCTGGCCGCCCGAGAGGGTGTCGGCCCGTTGGAAGGCCTGGGCGGCGAGCCCGACCTCCTCGAGGTGGGCGAAGGCCTGCTCGCGCAGCGCCTTCGGATAGGTGGGGAGCCCCAGCCGAGGGCCGCGGAGGCGGGCCAGGGCTCCCGTGAGCACGTTCTCCAGCACCGTGATCGAGCCCACGAGCTCGAACTGCTGGAAGATGAAGCCGACCCGGCCGCGGAGCGCGCGCAGCGCGCGGCCCCGCAGCTCGGGAACGGACTGCCCGAGCACCTCGACCGAACCGCTCGTGGGCACCTCGAGGCCGTCGAGGTGGCGCAGCAGCGTCGATTTGCCGGAGCCGGACAGGCCCAGCAGGACCACGACCGAACCCGCCTCGATCTCGAGCGACACCTCCTCCAGGGCCTGGGTCGCGCCGAAGCGCTTGCTCACGTCGTTCAGCCGGATGACCGGGCTCGTGCTCATCGCACCGTCTCCTTCAGTGATCGGTCAGGCTCAGGCGGCGGCCGGGTCGCACTGGGGCGCGCCGGTCTCCTCGCACACGAGGCGCACGGTGTCGTAGTACGAGTCCTCGACCGGCACCATCTCGTAGAAGTAGGCGCGGAAGGCGTCGGTCACGGTGATGCCGGCGTCCTCGATGTCCTGCACGGTGAAGCCCTGCAGCTGCTCGAGCAGCTCGTCCTGGAGGTCCTGGGGCAGCAGGCCCGACATGACGACCGGCGCGCCCGGCACCGTGGTGCGCGCGATGACCTTGAGGTCGCCCTCGGCGAAGAGGCCCTGCTCGATGCCGGTGTCATCGACGACGGCGTCCTCGGCGAATCCGACCTCGCACTCGACGCCCTGGGCCGTCTTCTGCGCCGAGGCGTCGTGACCGCCCGCGAAGACCGGCGTGATGTCGGCCTCGGGGTCGATGCCCGCGTCGAGCAGCGTGGCGCTCGGGTACAGGTAGCCGGAGGTGGAGCCCGGGTCGACGAAGCAGACGTTCTTGCCGGCGAAGTCCTCGATGCTCTCGACATCGCTGTCCGCGTTGGCGATCGCGACGGACTCGTAGCCGGGCTCGGCGCCCTCCTCGGTGACCTGCACACCGATCGGGATGAGATCCGCGCCGCCGTTGGTGGCCGCGACGTAGGTGAAGCCCGAGAAGGTGCCGATGTCGATGCGGCCGGCGATGGCGGCCTCGACGAGCGCGGCGTAGTCGGCCGACTCGATGAGCTCGACCTCCTTGCCGGTGACCTCGGCGATGTAGTCGACCATCGGCTGGAAGTTGTTCTCCACCGACTCCTGGTCGGGCACCATGCCGATGACGAGGGTGTTCTCGTCCTTGGCGAACTGACCGGTCGAGGATTCGCTGCCGGTGTCGGTTCCCGCGTCGGCGCCGGTGGAGCAGGCGGCGAGTCCGAGGGCGAGGGTCAGGCCTGCGGCGATGGCGGAGCCGCGGATGATCGTGGAACGCATGGGAGCGTGCACCTTTCGAGTGGTGGTTCGGGTGTGTGCTGTGCGGCACCGCCGATCGCGACGCCGGGGCGAAGCTACGGATGCGCCGTGGCTGCTGAGCGGCCCTCACGTGGCCGGCGGGTGAACGTCGACCGCCGCGGTGCGTCGAGGCTGGACCGCGGCGCACGGCGGTCCAGGCGAGCGAGCGGATGCGGGCGGCGGCCCCGCGCATCCGCTCTCCTCCCCTGCGGGCGATCCCCGAAGGGCACCCCGGTACCACCCCGGTTCATCCCCGGGGCCGACGGGGCGGCAGCATGCCCGCGGATACACTGGAGCCACCCGCGGGAGTGGTGGAATTGGCAGACACGCAGGATTTAGGTTCCTGTGCTCCAGGGCGTGAGGGTTCAAGTCCCTCCTTCCGCACCGATCGACCGATCCCGCATCCGCTCGCCGCAGTCGCAGCTGAGCAGCCGATTACCTGCCGCGGCACCGTGGCCCACCCTCAGGAGACCGACCCGTGGAGACCCTCGCCGCTGGACTGTTCGACGTCGAAGGCATCATCCAGGGCGCCGGCGCCTGGGGGCTGCTCGTCGTCTGCGCCATCGTCTTCGTGGAGACCGGGCTGCTGATCGGCTTCCTGCTGCCCGGCGACACCCTGCTGCTGGTCACCGGCGTGCTCACCTTCCAGGGCACGATCCCCCAGCCGGTCTGGGTGGTCTGCCTGGCGGTCTTCCTCGCAGCGGTGCTCGGCGACCAGCTGGGCTACCTCATCGGGGTCAAGGGCGGACCGGCCGTCTTCGAGCGCAAGTCGAGCGGCTTCTTCTCGCGCAAGAGCGTCGACCGCACCAACGCCTTCTTCACGCGCTACGGCGGCCTCGCGGTCACGATCGCCCGCTTCGTGCCGGTCGCGCGCACCATCGCGCCGGTGGCGGCCGGCGTCGGCCGCATGCCGTACCGCAAGTTCCTCTTCTACAACGTCATCGGGGCGCTCGCCTGGGGCGTCGGCCTGATCATGATCGGCTGGGGCGTTGCGCACATCCAGGGCGTCGCCGACCTCGTGACGCACTACATCGAGTACGTCTTCATCGGCCTCGTCGTGATCGTCGTCGGCAGCATGGTCGTGCACTTCCTCAAGGAGCGCCGCGAGCGCCGCGCAGAGCAGGCCGAGCCGACCGACTCCGGCCCGGTGCTCACGTCGCTCGACACGGGCGAGCTCGACGAGCAGGAGCCGCGCCCCCGCGACTGACGCGGCGCATGCCGGCGTGTGCCGGCGTGGCAACGCCTCCGCTCATCACGAGTGCATGGCACAACGACAGTTGCGCGGTCGTACCGGCATGCATCTGTCGTCAAGGCGGACATCTGCGGGCGACCGTACTGCTCCTCCACCGCAATTGCGATTCGAGGAGCTCACCCCGACGGCGACGTCGTCGGAACAGGGCAGAGCGCGGGCCGTCAGTCTGATCGGATGCCGGAACCGCAGCTGATCGTCCTCGGATACGGCGCGCAGTCGTCGGCTCGCGCGCTGCAGCGCGATGCCGACCGAGGGCTGCTGCACCGCATCCGCCCCGGTGTCTACGTCGATCGGACGGCCTGGGAAGCCGCGAACCCCGAGCAGCAGTTGCGCTGGAAAGCCCGAGGCCTCGGACTGCAGCGTCCCGACACGATCTTCGCCGGGTCGACCGCCGCAGTGCTGCACGGCCTGCCCATGCTCTGGCCACTGCCCGACCGACCCGAGATCATGCAGCCGCGAGCGCGACGCACGGCCTCGACGAGCCAGGCGATCCATCGCAGCACGCTGGCGCCGCCCGAGCCGGTGCTGCTCGACGGGATCGCGGTCACGTCCGTCGCGCGCACCGTCGTCGATCTCGCCGGGCTCCTGTCGTTCCGCCGGGCCATGCTCCCGCTCGATGCGGCGCTCCGCACCGGTGCGCGTCGCGACGAGCTGCTCGGCGAGCTCGAACAGGCCCGGCCGCAGGCTGCGCAGCGGGCGTCATGCGCGATCAGTTGGGCCGACGGCGACGCGGCCGCGGCCGGGGAATCGGCGACGCGCGCGAAGCTGCTGGAACTCGGATCTCCGCTGCCGCGCTTGCAGGTGCCGATCCCGGGCACCGCCTACGACGTCGACCTGGGACTGCTCGAGCACGGATGGCTCTTCGAGTTCGACGGGCATGCGAAGTACCAGCGCGCGGAGTTCCTGCGGGGCCGCACTCCTGCCGAGGTCGTGGTCGCCGAGAAGCGCCGTGAGGAGGAGATCCGCGCCATCACCGGCGCTCGGTTCCTGCGCTGGACCTGGACCGAGGTGCTGCAGGTCGAGCCCATGCGGCGGTCGCTGGCCCGAACCCGCATCCCCCGCGAGCCGTGGCGCGGAACGCCGCGGTCGCTCTGACGTCACCGTCGCACCGACGTCACAGCCGAAGCTCGCGGCGCCGCTCCCGGTCCGTCAGAGCAGCGCCCAACTCCGCGCACGGCCTTCAGACGCACCCTAGGCACGGCAGAACGACAGTTGCACGGTCGTACCGCCATGCATCTGTCGTCCCGTCGCTCCGACGCCGGTAGCCATGGGGCTCTGTGTACTCGCCTCGGACGAGACCGGGGCGCCGCGCCGCGAGCCGGCACGCAAGGGTGCACGGTGCTCAACGGTGCGCGACGTCCTCGTGGTGGGCGTGCGAGGCCGGCTCGAGCTGGAAGGTGGAGTGCTCCACGTCGAAGTGCTCGGCGAGGCAGCCGCCGAGGCGGTCGAGCAGCGCGTCGGTGCCGCCGGACTCGAACACCGAGTCCTCGACGACGACGTGCGCCGTGAACACCGGGTGCCCCGAGGTGATCGCCCAGACGTGCACGTCGTGCACGGCGACGACCCCGTCGGCGCGCAGCACGTGCTCGCGGATCTCGGCGACGCTCGTCTCCCGCGGCGCGCTCTCGCTGAGCACGTGCACGACCTCGCGCAGCAGGGCGATGGCGCGAGGCAGGATGAGGGCCGCGATGGCCAACGAGGCGATGGCGTCGGCGGGCGCCCATCCGGTCGTCAGGATCACGACGCCGGCGGCGATCGCGGCGACCGAGCCGATCAGGTCGCCGAGCACCTCGAGGTAGGCGCCGCGCATGTTGATCGACTCGCCGCGCCCGCCGCGCAGCACGAGCAGCGCGGCGACGTTCGCGACGAGGCCGGCGGCCGCCACCGCGAGCATGAGCGGCCCCTGGATCTCGGCCTCGGCCGGCTCGAGCAGCCGGCGCACGCCCTCGATGGCCACGCTCACCGCGACGACGGCGAGGATCACGCCGTTGACCAGCGCGCCGAACACCTCCGCGCGGCGGTAGCCGAAGGTCTGGCGGTCGGTGGCGGGGCGCGCGGCGACCGAGAGCGCGACGAGGGCGACGCAGAGGCCGATGAGATCGCTGAGCATGTGGCCCGCGTCGGCGAGCAGCGCGAGCGAGCCGCTGAGCAGCGCGCCGACCACCTCGACGAGCAGGAACGCGCCGATGATCGCGATCGCCACGAGCAGCCGACGACGGTTCGACCCGTGCGCGTGCGAGTGGTCGTGCGAGTGGCCCATGACGACCACCGTAGCCCGCTTCCGTGAGCCGCGGGGCCTCTCGGGAATGAGAACGATCCTCGCTCTGATCAGCGAATTTCGAGCTCTGCGAAGGGCGAGCGGATGCGCGTCAGCGTGCGATCCAGACGCTGGCCGCGACCTCCTCGCCGAGGTCGAGCTCCGCATCCGCCGCCCGCACGGCCAGCGCGCCGCCGAAGGGGCGCCGTCCGAGCACGGCGACGGGGGTGTCGAGTCCGATGCCCTCTGCGGCGAGGTAGCGCAGCAGGTCCGAGTCGCGGTCGCTGATGCGCACCACCGCGCCGCGGTGGCCGTCGGGCGCCTCGCCGAGCAGCACCGCATCCGGTCGGTGCAGCACGCCGTCGGCGTCGGGGATGGGGTCGCCGTGCGGGTCGCGCACGGGGCGCCCGAGCTGCTCGTCGATCGAGCCGAGCAGCCGGTCGCTGATGGTGTGCTCGAGCACCTCGGCCTCGTCGTGCACCTCGTCCCAGCCGTAGCCGTGCTGCTCGACGAGCCAGGTCTCGATCAGCCGGTGCCGGCGCACCATGCGCAGCGCCAGCTCGCGGCCGCGGTCGGTCAGCTCGATCGCGCCGTAGGGCACATGGGTCAGCAGCCCGCCGGCCGAGAGCTTCTTGACCATCTCGGTGACGCTCGACGCGGCGAGCCCGAGGCGCAGCGCCAGCCCTGAGGTCGTGATCGGCGTCGGCTGCCACTCGGTGTGCCCGTAGACGACCTTGACGTAGTCCTCGGCGATCGACGAGGGCGTCGACGGCGCACCGCCCACGGCTTTCACGAGGCGGCCCCGTCGCGACCGATGGGCGCTCCCCCGGCAGCGGCGCCGAGCACTCCGGACGGATCACCCGCCGCCACGGCGCCCCGCTGGGGCACCGACGCCCGCGCGCGTCGCCGGCCGCGCAGCCGCGCGAGCATCCCGCCCCGCGGCCCGAACAGGAACGCGAGCAGGAAGGCCACGGCCTGCGCGAGCACGATCGACCCGCCGGTCGCGACGTCGAGGTGGTAGCTGGCGTAGACCCCGGCGACGGCGCTGGCCGCGGTGATCAGCACGGCGAGCAGCAGCATGCGGTCGAAGCGCCGGCTGAGCAGCACGACGGTGGCGCCGGGGGTGATGAGCATCGCCACGACGAGGATGATACCGACGGCCTGCAGCGCCGTGACGACCGTGAGCGCGAGCAGCCCGAGCAGCAGCGCGCGCAGCCCGCGCACGCTGAGGCCGAGCGCGTGGGCGTGCGCCGGGTCGAAGGCGAAGAGCGTCAGATCGCGCCGCTTGACGAGCAGCACCGCCACCGTCAGCGCGCCGATGACGAGCACCTGCACCAGGTCGGCGGCGCTCGTGCCGAGCACGTTGCCGAACAGGATGTGGCTCAGGTCGACGCTCGAGGGCGTGCGGCTGATGAGCACGACGCCGAGCGCGAAGAGGGCGGTGAAGACGACGCCGATGGCCGCATCCGCTTTGATCCTCGTCGTCGACTGGATGCCGCCGATCAGCGCCACCGCGCCGACGCCGAAGACGAAGGCGCCGATCGCGAAGGGCCAGCCGATCAGGTAGGCGATGACCACGCCGGGCAGCACGGCGTGCGAGACGGCGTCGCCCATGAGCGACCAGCCGATCTGCACGAGCCAGACGCTGAGCAGCGCGCAGGTGACGGCCGCGACGAGGCTGACCAGCAGCGCCCGGGTCATGAAGGAGTACTGCAGCGGTTCGAGGATGAGGTCGATCATGCGGGCTCCCCCGATCGGTCGAGCGGATGCGCGGGGCCGCTCCCGAGCGCGCGCGGGCTGCCGGCAGGAGGCGCGTGCGCCGCATCCGCCACGTCCGGCCCGACGAACGCCAGCGCCAGCCGCTCCGGCGCGAGCGCCTCGGCCGGGTCGCCCTGGAACACGACCCGATGGTGCAGCAGCACGACCTCGTCGCAGAGCGCGGGCACCCCGGCGAGGTCGTGGGTGGAGATGAGCACGGTGCGCCCCTCGTCGCGCAGCTCGTGCAGCAGCCGGGTGATGAGCGCCTGCGAGGTGACGTCGACGCCGGCGAAGGGCTCGTCGAGCAGCAGCAGCCGGGCGTCCTGGGCGATGCCGCGGGCGACGAAGGCGCGCTTGCGCTGGCCGCCCGAGAGCTCGCCGATCTGCCGGTCGGCCAGCTCGGTCAGCCCGACCCGGGCGATCGCGGCGTCGACGGCGTCGCGGTCGGCGGCGCGCAGCCTCCGCGTGACGCCGAGCCGCCCGTAGCGGCCCATCGAGACGACGTCGCGCACCGAGACGGGGAAGTCGGTGTCGATCCGCTCGCTCTGCGGCACGAAGGCGACGAGCCCGCGCTTGCGGGCGGCGAGCGAGCTGCCGCCGAGCACCTCGACCCGACCTCGGGTCGGCGCGACGAGCCCCATCACGGCGTTGAAGAGCGTGGACTTGCCGGCGCCGTTGGTGCCGAGCAGGCCGATCACCCGGCCCTCCTCGAGCCGCAGGTCGACGCCGGTCAGGGCGAGCACCTCGCCGTAGTGCACGGTGAGGTCGGTGATCTGCACGGCGCTCACGAGAGGGCCTCCACGATGGTGTCGATGTCGTGCTCGAGCAGGTCGAGCAGGGTGGGCACGGGCGCGCCGATCGTCAGCGAGTCGACGTAGAGCGGGCCGGCGAGGATGGCGCCGGTCTCGAGCGCCACCTGGCGCTGCGCGGCGTCGCTGATGGTCGACTCGCAGAACACCGCCCGCACGCCGCGCTCGCGCACGACGTCGACGACCGCCGCGGTCTGCTGCGGGGTGCCCTGCCGCTCCTGGTTCACGGCCCAGAGCGAGGCCTCCTCGAGACCGGCGTCGCGCGCGAGGTAGCTGAAGGCGCCCTCGCAGGTGACGAGCATCCGCTGCTCCTCGGGGATCGTCGCCACCGCGTCGGCGATGCGCGTCTCGAGCTCCGCGAGCGCGATCGTGTAATCCGCGCCGTTCTCCTCGAACGTGCGAGCGGATGCGGGCGCCAGCGCCGAGAGCGCCGACACCGCGTTGTCGACGTACACCGCCGCCTGCCGCGGCGACATCCAGGCGTGCGGGTTCACCCGGCCCGCGTACTCCCCCGTGCCGATCGGGATCTCCTCGACGCCGTCGCTGAGCGTCGCGCGCGGCGCGTCGATGCCCGCGGTGAACTGCGCGAACCAGCCCTCGAGGCCGAGGCCGTTGTCGAGGATCAGGTCGGCGTCCTGCGCCGCGACGAGGTCGGAGGGGGTGGGCTCGTAGCCGTGGATCTCGGCGCCCGCGCGGGTGATCGAGCGCACCTCGACGGCGTCGCCGCCGACCTCGGCGACGAGGTCGGCGAGCACCGTGAAGGTGGTCAGCACGACGGGCCGGTCGGAGGCATCGGAGGCGGTCGCCGGGGCGTCGTCGGCGAAGGGGTTCGCGCATCCGCTCAGCAGCAGACCCGCGGCGAGCGCCGCCACGAGGCCACCCAGGGATCGAGATTTCGGCATACCGAAACCCTAGACCACGGCGGCACGGCGAAGGGCCCCGCCGCAGCGGGGCCCAGTGCCCATCGAGCCGGCCGGAGCAAGCGAGCCGGCCGGAGCAAGCGAGCCGGCGGGAGCGAGCGACCGCGCTCGGTCGCTCCCGCCGCCCGTGCGCCGCAGGAGCGGCGGCGCACCAGAATATTCAGACCCGCGGCTCCCAGCGGAACATGCGCCGCGCCGCGACGAGGCCGATGATCGCCCAGAGCACCGCACCGCCGAGCGGGGGCAGCAGCTCGGCAGCCGGCGCGCCGCTCCAGCCGAGGCCGATGAGCTCGGCGACGCCGCCGCCGGGCAGGAAGGCGCGCACCAGCCCGAAGACCGATCCCGGCTCCTCGAAGGTCGAGCCGATGCCGGCCCAGACGGAGACGGCGATCGCGATGAAGAAGATCGGCAGCGTCGTGACCTGCGCGTGCTCCGGCGAGTTGGTGACGCCGGCGGTGGCGAGCGCGAGCCCGACGAACATGAGGATGGCCAGCAGGATCGCGACGATCACGATGGCGGGGTTCGCGACGGTGGCCCCGCCGAAGACGACCATGCCGACGAGGATCACGGCGAGCTGGATGCCGGCGAGCACGACGGTCGGCAGCAGCAGTCCGCCGATGATGCCGAGGTCGCTCTCGGCGGTGGAGCGCATCCGCTTCAGGAACAGGTTCTGCCGGCGCGAGGCCAGCGTCGTGGTCGAGGTCAGGTAGACCGCGGTGGCGACGACGCTGATCACGAGCGACGAGGCGGCGAAGGCGAAGCCGCCGAAGTTCTCGCTCATGTTGATCATGAGGAAGCCGAACAGGAACGGCATGAGCAGGGCGCTGAAGGCGACGAGCTTGTTGCGCACGAGCATCTTGGACTCGGCGGCGGCGATGGCGAGCATGGTGTTCTCCTAGTCGATCGGTCGAGTCACGCGTGCGCGGGCTGCGCGGCGCCGAGGGTGTGGAAGACGTCCTCCAGGCTGGAGCTGGTGGCGCTGAGCCGGTCGAGGCGCACGCCCCGGGCCGCGGCCCAGCCGAGCAGCGCGGCGAGGTCGTCCTGCAGCTCGGCGGTCTCGATGGTCACGAGGTCGTCGTCGACGCGGTGCGCCAGCGGCAGCGCCTCGACGCCGTCGAAGCGCGCGAAGCGGATGCGGGAGGCATGCGCCTCCACGAGCTCGGCGAGCGTGCCCTCCCGCTGCAGCACGCCGTCGTGCATGAGGCCGATGCGGTCGGCGTGCCGCTCCGCCTCCTCGAGGTAGTGCGTGGTGAGCACGACCGTGCTGCCTGCGCGGCGCACGTCCTGCACCACCTCCCAGAGCGCCTCGCGGGCGCTCGGGTCGAGGCCCGTGGTGGGCTCGTCGAGGAACACGAGCTCGGGCGTGCCGTAGATGGCCATGACGAAGTCGACCCGGCGCTTCTGGCCGCCCGAGAGCTGGTCGAGCCGGGTGCGCGCCTTGTCGGCGAGCCCGACGGCCTCGAGCAGCCGCTTCGGGTCGTCGCTGCGCCCCGAGAGCTTGCCGACCAGCTCGATCATCTCGATGGTCGTGAGCTCGCCGGCGAAGCCGGTCTCCTGCAGCATCACGCCCATCCGCGGGCGGATGCGCTTGCGGTCGGCGGGGTCGCCGCCGAGCACCTCGACGGTGCCGGCGCTGGGCGCGCGGTGCCCCTCGAGGGTCTCGAGGGTCGAGGTCTTGCCGGCGCCGTTGGTGCCGAGCAGGGCGTAGATCTCGCCGCGACGCACGGTGAGGTCGACGCCCCTGACGGCCTCGAAGGAGCCGTAGGAGACGCGGAGGCCGGTGGCCCTGATCACGGTGGTGTTCGTCATGCCTCGATCCAACGCCGACGAGCGGATGCGGCGTAGTGCCGAGCGGGCACGCATCCGCATGACGGATGTCACATCCAGCCGTGCGCATCCGCTCTGCTGGTCGTGCTGAGCCCGCGATACCGTGAACAGGTGAAGACGACGAAGCGCGCGGTCTCCCCGCTCAAGCGGATGCACCGCTACACGACGTGGTCGCTGGTCGCCTCGCTGATCGCCGTGCTCTTCGTCGGGATCGGCTGGTTCGACAACGTCGGCCTCATGCTCACGAGCCTCGCCTTCGGCATCCTCGCGACCGTGCTCTGCGCCCGGTACTGGGCCGAGGAGGGGCCGCGCTGGATCGTGCCCACCATGACGGCGGCCGGTTACGCGCTCTGGTGGGTGTCGGTGCTCTGCCTCACGAACCCGCTCGGCGTGCTGCCGTTCGCCATCGGCGCCGGCATGCTCGTCTCCTACCGCCCGAACCGCCGCGGCTGGTGGTCGCTGCTCGCGATCGCGCTCGGTTGGCTGCCGCTGCCGGTCGTGCAAGCGCTGCAGATCGACCTCGACGGCCCGGCCACGGTCGGCGCGGCGGTCGAGGCCAACGTCGGCGCGGGGCTCGGCCTGGCCGTCGGCCTGCACATCGGCATGGTGCTCATGCTCTGGCTCAACCGCTACGCCTGGAACATCTCCCTGGAGCTCGAGGACTCCCGCCAGGCCACCGCCAGCCTCGCGGTCATGCAGGAGCGCTTCCGCTTCGCCGCCGATCTGCACGACATCCAGGGCCATACCCTGCACGTGATCCGCCTCAAGGCCCGGCTCGCCGACCGGCTGCTCGAGCGCGACCCTGCGCTCGCACGCCAGCACCTCGCCGAGATCGAGGGCCTGGTGGCCGAGACCCTGGCCGAGACGCGCTCGCTCGCCTACGGCCAGCGCGAGGTGTCGCTGAGCGCCGAGCTCGCCAACTCCGCCGCGCTGTTCGAGGCGGCGGGCATCCGCTTCACCGTGCACGGCACGGCGCCCGAGGAGGGCGAGGAGCTGCTCGGCCTCGTCGTGCGCGAGGGCACCACGAACATCCTGCGGCACGCGCAGGCGACCCGCGTCGACGTGCGCTTCGGCGACCGGCGCATCCTGCTCAGCAACGACGGCGCAGCGGATGCGGAGCCCAAGCTGCGCGGGCTGGCCCGCCTCGCCGAGCGCTTCCGCGACGCCGGCGGCGAGCTGCACGCCGCCGTCAACAAGGGCGTCTTCACAACCGAGGCGAGCCTCGCCGGCAGCCGCGAGAAGGTGACCGCATGATCCGGGTGCTGCTGGCCGACGACGAGAACCTGCTGCGGGGCGCGATCGGATCGCTGCTCGAGCTCGAGGGGCAGATCCTCGTGGTCGCCCAGGCCGACAACGGGGCCGACGCGGTCACCCTCGACGCGGAGCACCAGCCCGATGTGGTGCTGCTCGACATGGAGATGCCGCGCATGGACGGCATCGAGGCCACGACGCGCATCCTCGAGGCCTTCCCCGACCGCGCGATCGTGCTGCTCACCCGGCATGGCCGGCCCGGGCTGCTCAAGCGGGCGCTCGCCGCGGGCGTGCGCGGCTTCGTCTCGAAGTCGATCGATCCCGCGCAGCTCGCCGAGGTCGTCGAGCGGGTGCACGGCGGCCAGCGCTACATCGACAGCGAGATCTCGGCCGCGGCCATGATGGACGACTGCCCGCTCACCGACCGCGAGCTCGACGCGCTGCGGCTCACCACCGAGGGCTACTCGGTGCGCGAGATCGGCGCCCGGCTGCACCTGGCCGGCGGCACGGTGCGCAACTACCTGTCGAGCGCGATGAGCAAGACCGGCACGAGCTCGCGGCACCTGGCCGCGCGCGTGGCCCGCGAGCGCAGCTGGCTCTGACGGCGCGTCAGCTCGTCCCGTCCCCCAGCGGATGCGCGGTCGTGTCCGGCCGGCCGCGAGCGACCGCGCTCGGCCGCGCCCGGCAGCGCGCCGCAGGGGCGGCCGCGCGCGAGAGGGATCAGCTCAGCAGGGCCAGCACCTGCGGCAGCAGCGCGCTGAAGGCCTGCGTGCGGTGCGAGACGGCGTTCTTCTCGTCGGCGCTCATCTCGGCGGCCGACACCGGCGAGCCGTCCGGGTGGAAGATCGGGTCGTAGCCGAAGCCCTGCGCGCCGGCGCGCTCGCGCAGGATGCGGCCGGGCCAGCGGGACTCCTCCACGCGCTCGGTGCCGTCGGGCAGCGCGAGCGCCGCGGCGCAGGCGAACTGCGCCTGGCGGTGCCCGTCGGCGACGTCGCTGAGCTGCCAGAGCAGCAGCTCGAGGTTGGCGTCGCTGTCGCGGGCCGGTCCTCCCCAGCGGGCCGAGAAGATGCCGGGCGAGCCCCCGAGCACGTCGACGCAGATGCCGGAGTCGTCGGCGAGGGCCGGCAGGCCGGTGTGCGCCGCGGCCGCCCGCGCCTTGATGAGCGCGTTGGCGGCGAAGGTCAGGCCGTCCTCGACCGGCTCGGGACCGTCGTAGGCGACGAGCTCGATGCCGCCCAACTGCGGGCCCAGGATGCGCGAGAGCTCCTGCACCTTGTGGGCGTTGTGCGTGGCCAGGACGACGGTGCTCACCGCTCGAGCACCTCGGCCTGGATGCGGGCCAGCTCGGCGTTGCCGGCGGTGCCCAGCTCGAGCAGCGCGTTCAGCTCCTCGCGATCGAAGGGCGCGCCCTCGGCGGTGCCCTGCACCTCGATGAAGAGGCCACGACCGGTCATCACGACGTTCATGTCGGTCTCGGCGCGCACGTCCTCCGTGTAGGCGAGGTCGAGCATCGGGGTGCCGTCGATGATGCCCACCGACACGGCCTGGATGCTGTCGACGATGGCCTGCGCCTTCTGGCCGATGAACTTCTTCTCGCGGCCCCACTCGATCGCGTCGACGAGCGCGACGAAGGCGCCCGTGATCGCGGCGGTGCGGGTGCCGCCGTCGGCCTGCAGCACGTCGCAGTCGATGACGATGGTGTTCTCGCCGAGCGCCTTCATGTCGACGGCGGCGCGCAGGCTGCGGCCGATCAGGCGGCTGATCTCGTGGGTGCGGCCGCCGATCTTGCCCTTGACGCTCTCGCGCTGCATCCGCTCGTTCGTCGACCGGGGCAGCATGGAGTACTCGGCCGTGACCCAGCCCTTGCCCTTGCCCGCCATCCAGCGCGGCACGCCGTTCGTGAAACTGGCGGTGCAGAGCACCTTGGTGCCGCCGAAGCTGATCAGCGCGCTGCCCTCGGCCTGGGCGCTCCAGCCGCGCTCGATCGTGATGGGGCGCAGCTGGTCGTTCGTGCGGCCGTCGACGCGGGTCTCGCTCATGGGGGTGCTCCTTTTCGAGGGGATGCGGATGGTCGGGTCAGGCGCGCAGGTCGCGCGGCAGGGCGATCGCCCCGGTCTCCACGAGCGACACCGTGTTCACCTCGGGACCGAGGAAGCGGTGCGCGAGGCGCAGGAACTCGTCCTCGCTCTCGCCGGTGGCTCGGAAGCTGTAGCTCGGGGGCGTGGCGCCGCTGCGCTCGATGCCGCGGTCGGCCAGCGTGCGGTAGACGTCGTTGGCGGTCTCGACGTCGCTCGAGACGAGCGTGACGTCCTCGCCCATCACGTAGGAGATCGCGCCCTTGAGGTACGGGTAGTGCGTGCAGCCGAGCACCAGGGTGTCGATCTCCGCATCGCGCAGCGGGGCGAGGTACTCCTCGGCGGCGGCGAGCAGCTCGGGGCCGCTCGTAACGCCGGCCTCGACGAACTCGACGAAGCGCGGGCAGGCGCGGGTGAACAGCTCGAGGTGCGGGGCTGCCGCGAAGGCGTCGTCGTAGGCGCGCGAGCCGATCGTGCCGGCGGTGGCGATCACGCCCACCCGGCCGTTGCGGGTGGTCTTCACAGCGCGGCGCACGGCCGGCTGGATCACCTCGACGACGGGCACGTCGTAGCGCTCGCGGGCATCGCGCAGCATGGCGGCGCTCGCGGTGTTGCAGGCGATCACGAGCATCTTCACGCCCTGGGCGACGAGGTCGTCGAGCACCTCGAGGGCGTAGCGGCGCACCTCGGCGATGGGCTTGGGGCCGTAGGGCGAGTGCGCGGTGTCGCCGACGTAGAGGATGCTCTCGTCCGGTCGCTGGTCGATGATCGCCCGGGCGACCGTCAGGCCGCCCACTCCCGAGTCGAAGACTCCGATCGGCGCATCGTTCACGGGGCACGAGTCTAGTGCGGGCGGCCTGCACGGCCGGTGCGCGCAACTAGGCTGGCGCGGTGACCGGCACGACCGCATTCCTCACCGACCGCTACGAGCTGACGATGGTCGACGCCGCGCTGCGCGCCGGGACGGCGCACCGCCGCAGCGTCTTCGAGGTGTTCGCGCGCTCGCTGCCGAACGGCCGGCGCTACGGCATCGTCGCCGGCACCGGCCGCGTGCTCGACGCGATCCGCGACTTCCGCTTCGGCGACGCGGAGCTCGAGTGGCTCGAGCGCGAGAACGTCGTCACACCGGCGACGCTCGCCTGGCTCGCCGACTACCGCTTCAGCGGCACCGTGCACGGCTACCGCGAGGGCGAGCCCTTCTTCCCGAACTCCCCCATCCTCGTGCTCGAGGGCGGCTTCGCCGAGACGGTGCTGCTCGAGACCGTGATCCTCAGCATCCTCAACCACGACAGCGCCGTCGCCGCAGCAGCGGCCCGCATGGTCTCCGTCGCCGACGGTCGCCCGCTCAGCGAGATGGGCTCCCGGCGCACCGGCGAGACCGCCGCGGTCGCCGCATCCCGCGCCGCGTACATCGCCGGCTTCTCCGCGACGAGCAACCTCGAGGCCGGCCGCACGTGGGGCGTGCCGACCATGGGCACCGCCGCGCACGCCTTCACGCTGCTGCACGACAGCGAGGAGCAGGCGTTCCGCGCCCAGGTCGAGGCGCTCGGCCCGGGCACGACGCTGCTGGTCGACACCTACGACGTGCGCCAGGGCGTCGAGACCGCGGTGCGCGTCGCCGGCACGGAGCTCGGCGCGGTGCGGCTCGACAGCGGCGACCTGCCCTCGCTCGTCGCCGAGGTGCGCGCCCAGCTCGACGGGCTCGGCGCCACCGGCACCCGCATCACCGTCACGAACGACCTCGACGAGTCGACCATCGGCGCCCTGCGCGCCGCACCGGTCGACTCCTACGGCGTGGGCACCTCGCTCGTCACCGGCTCGGGCGCCCCGACCGCGGGCATGGTCTACAAGCTCGTCGCGCACGAGAACGCCGACGGCGCCTGGGTGCCCGTCGCCAAGCGCAGCGCCGCGAAGGCGAGCGTCGGCGGCCGCAAGCGCGCCTGGCGGCAGACGGATGCGCGGGGCACCGCCATCGCCGAGATCGTGCGCACCCGGGGCCTGCCGCCGGAGCGCGCGCGCGAGCTGCTCGTGCCGCTGGTCGTGGATGGCGCCGTCGAGGAGCGCTGGACCGGTCCGACCGGCGTCGCCGAGGCGCGCACGCACCACGCCTACGCGATGAGCGAGCTGCCCCGCGAGGCGCTGCGCATCGGCCGCAGCGACGAGGCCGGCATCCCGACCCTCATCGACTGAGCTCCGGTACGACGAAGGGCCCCGCCTCGGCGGGGCCCTTCGTCGTGGATGCGAGTGCTACTCGCCCTTCATCTTCTCGTAGACCTTCTTGCAGGCCGGGCAGACGGGGAACTTCTCCGGGTCGCGACCCGGGGTCCACTTCTTGCCGCAGAGCGCGCGCACAGGCTTGCCGGTCATCGCGGACTCGAGGATCTTGTCCTTCGGCACGTAGTGCGAGAAGCGCTCGTGGTCGCCGGGCTCGATGGCCTCCTGATTCAGGAGCTCCTCGAGCTCGCGGTCCAGGACGTCGGTGCCACCGCCGGTCGGCTCGTTGCTGCTCATGCCTCGATGATAAGCGCCGCCGCTCGAGCCCGCACCGTGCGCCGCAGGGGCGGCGGCGCACCCTCCGGCAGCGCAGCGACCGGCCACTTGCTTGCCGGTCGCTGCGCCGAGAGCGGCGACTCCCCGGCTGTCCGGACCGATCGCATCAGTGCGCCGCAGGGGCGGCGGCGCACGAGAATACTCAGTCGTGCTTGACGGTGAAGGCCAGCAGCTCGGGCGCGCGGCGCTCGAAGATGCGGGCGCCCCAGGCGATGCCGCCGAGCACCGCGGCGACGCCGAGTCCGGCGCCGGCGATGAGCGCAGCGAGGTGCCACGCGGGGTCGAGGAACAGCCCCAGCGCCGCGAGCGCGATGACCGGCAGCGCCGCGATCAGCGTGCCGAGGAAGGTGAGCGACTGCAGCAGCGCCGTCAGCCCGCCGCCGGACTGCGGCTGGGTGAAGGGGTTGTCGCCGGGCCGGACGACCGGGTACGGGAAGGCCGCCGACATGACGCTCGAGAGCCCCAGCCCCCAGAGCAGCGTGAAGAGGCTGACGCCGAGGATGGAGCCGAGCACCGCCCAATCGCCGTGCAGCCACGCGCTCACGACGGAACCGAGCAGCACCACCGGCACGCCGATCGCCAGCGCGGGCACGATGCGACCGAACCGGTCCGCGCGGCCCTTCACGTTCGAGGCGACGTGCAGCCAGAACGCCGTGCTGTCGAAGGCGACGTCGTCGTGCAGGCTCCAACCGAGGAACAGGGCGATCATCGGCACGGGGATGAGGGTCAGCACCTCCATCGGCACGCCCGAGACGGCCAGCGGCACGATCATCACGATCGGCACGACGGGCAGCACGAGCAGCGAAGCCCGGTAGCGCGGGTCGCGCAGCCAGTAGACGAAGCTGCGCGCGGCGATCACGCCGGTCGGGGTGCCCGGCAGCCGGTCGAACCAGCCGAGGCCCGAGTACTCCTTCGCGACGCTCTCGTGATCGGGGGCCGAGAGCATCCGCTGCACCATCGCCCGCCAGCCGAACCAGAGGGCCGCGACGTAGGCGGTGCCGATCAGCAGCTTGAGCAGGGCGGGGCCGATGAGCCCGGCCGCCGCGTCGGCGGGCGCCGACCAGACGGCGCCGAACGGGGTCCAGCCGGCGATGGAGGCCAGCAGCGCGACCACATCCGCGCCGTCCTCCGACCAGTCGACCTGTCCGAGCAGCACGAAGACCGGCGAGATGGCGAGCACGAGCAGCAGCGCGATGATGCCGGTCCACTCGCGGGCGCGCCGGGTGGAGAGGAAGAGCGAGGCGACGCTGGTGGTGAGCCGAGCTCCGAGCACCCACGCGAGCGGCACGAGCACCGCGACCGGGATCGCGAGCAGCAGGGAGACCGGCTCGCGGCTCCAGGTGACGACCTGCGCGATGCCGGCGAGCGCCAGCACGACGGAGGGGATCGCGACCAGCCCGGCGACGAAGAGCCCGCGCACGAGCTTGTCCAGCGGGATGCCGAACAGCGCGAAGCGCCGCGGGTCGAGGTCGTCGTCGTGCCCCATGAGCAGCGGCACGACGAGCGCGCCGATGAGCACGAGCGCGCCGCCGAGCACCACGACCGGACGCGCCACGTCGAGCGGCGCGAAGCGCAGCGCGACGAGGCCGCCGAGCAGCAGCGCCGCCATGACAACCCCGTAGAGCAGGCCGATGGAGAGGCCGACGACCTGCCACGGCGAGCGCTTGAAGTTGTTCGCGAAGAGGCTGAGCCTCAGTCGGAGAAGGTGTGCAACCACTCCATGCCCTCCGCCGCCTTGCGCCCGCCGACCAGTTCGACGAAGCGCTCCTCGAGGCTCGCGCCGGCGCGCACCTCGTCCACCGATCCGGAGGCCAGGACGTGCCCGTTCACGACGACCGCGACGGTGTCGCAGACGCGCTGGATGAGGTCCATGCTGTGGCTCGACAGCACGACCGTGCCGCCGCTGGCCACGTAGCGCTGCAGGATCTCGGTCACGTTCGCCGCCGAGACCGGGTCGACCGACTCGAAGGGCTCGTCGAGCACGAGCAGCCGCGGCGAGTGGATCATGGCGCAGGCCAGCGCGATCTTCTTGGTCATGCCGGCCGAGTAGTCGGTGACGAGGCGGCCCGTGGCCTCCTCGAGCCCGAAGGCGGCGACGAGGTCGGCGCTGCGGCGGCGCACCTCGGCGGGGTCGAGCCCGCGCAGCACGCCGGAGTAGTGCAGCAGCTGCGCGCCGGTCAGGCGGTCGAACAGCCGCAGCCGGTCGGGCAGCACGCCCATGTTGCGCTTGGCCTTCTCGGGGTCGCCCCAGACGTCGGCGCCGTGCACGGTGACCTCGCCGGCGTCGGGTCGCAGCAGACCCGTGACCATCGAGAGCGTCGTGGTCTTGCCGGCGCCGTTGGGGCCGACGACGCCGTAGATCGAGCCCTCGCGCACCTCGAGGTCGACGCCCGCGACGGCCACCTTCTCGCCGAAGCGCTTCGCGAGGCCGCGCACCTGCAGCACCACCGGCTTCGGCGGGGCGGGCGGCGGAGCCGGCTGCTTGCGCGCGGCGGGCTTGCGGGCGGTCGTGGTCTTCGCGGCCGCGGGCTTGCGGCCAGCGGATGCGGCGGCGGGCTTGCGCGCGGTCGTCGCCTTCGCGGTCGTGGCCGGCGCCTTCGCCGCTGCAGGCTTGCGGGGCGCGCGGGGCTTCGTCGCGGCGGCCGCCGGAGCGGAGTCGCCCTGAGCGGTCCCGGGAGCGGTCGCACCGGTATCGGGCTCCGATGCCGCGGTCGATGGAGTGGCCCCTGCCGTCGTCTTCGCCGCAGCGGGCCTGCGCGCCGCCGGCTTGCGCGGAGCGCGCGCGGGCTTCGCCGGCGCCTCGGCGGCAGCGTCGACGTCGGACGACGCCGTTTCGGAGGCGGCGGCCTCGGGGACGGATTCCTGCGCGTTCACAGGAACCTCCGCATCCGTGCCCAGTTCGGGGGTATTCTTCGACTCCACTGGCCAACCGTACCAAGGGGCGCCGCCGCCCCCGGCACGGCTCGGCCGCAAGTCACGAATTGGCCACAGAGCAGCCTTTTCTTCGCGATGCGCAAGGCCCTCTGTCATGATCGAGGAGGCACGCCGTCGTGTCCAGCAAGCTACCCGCGGGTGAACAGCGAGCGAACGACGCCGCTGTATCCCTCCCGCATTCACGACGTATCAGGGAGGTACTCCACGTGAGCACGCAGATCGTCATCCTCGCCGCCGGGATGGGCAGCCGTCTCGGCCGCTCGCTGCCGAAGCCGCTGACCGAACTCAGCGACGGCCGCACCATCATGCAGCAGCAGTTCGACAACATCCACGCCGCCTTCGGCACGGACGCCAAGGTCACCATCGTGGTCGGCTACAAGCTCGAGCACATCGTCGAGGCGTTCCCGGACGCCGACTTCGTCTACAACGAGGAGTACGACCAGACGAACACGTCGAAGAGCCTGCTGCGCGCCCTCCGCGCCGGCGGCAACGGCGGCACCCTCTGGATGAACGGCGACGTCGTCTTCGACCCCGAGGCCCTGCGCCGGGCGGCCAAGCTCGTCGCCCGCGACCAGTCCTTCGTCGCCGTCAACACCGCCAAGGTGAGCGACGAGGAGGTCAAGTACACGACCGACGCCGAGGGCTTCATCAAGGAGCTGTCGAAGACCGTCAAGGGCGGTCTCGGCGAGGCCGTCGGCATCAACTACATCGCCTCGCACCAGAAGGCGGCGCTCGTGCGCCAGCTGGCCCGCGTCGGCGACCAGGACTACTTCGAGCGCGGCCTCGAGCTCGCGATCGAGCAGGACGGCGTGCGCATCGAGCCCGTCGACATCTCCGACCTGTACGCGGTCGAGGTCGACTTCGCCGAGGACCTCGAGCGGGCCAACCTCTTCGTGTGACCTGCGGCACGACGCCGCTGCCGTGATGGGCGCTCGGATGCATCCGCATCCGGGCGCCCATCGCCGTCTCCGCGGGGACGCGAGGCGTCGGTGCGCCCATAGAATGTGCGGATGACCGCCGCTCCCCCTGCGCGCACGCCGCGCAGCCCGTTCGCGCGGTACCGGCATTCGCTCTGGCTGCTGACGCAGCGCGACCTGCGCGTGCGCTACACGACGTCGGTGCTCGGGTACCTCTGGTCGATCCTCGACCCGCTGATGATGTCGGCGATCTACTGGTTCGTCTTCACCGTCGTGGTCAAGCGCGACGTCGGCGAGGACCCGTACATCGTCTTCCTGCTCTGCGGTCTGCTGCCGTGGATGTGGTTCAGCGGCTCGATCAACGACTCGACCCGCGCCTTCCTCAAGGACGCCAAGCTCGTGCGCTCGACCAAGCTGCCGCGCAGCGTCTGGGTGCTGCGCGTCGCCGCCTCGAAGGGCATCGAGTTCCTGCTGTCGATCCCGGTGCTCGCGGCCTTCGCCATCGCCTTCGGCGTGCTCGACCCTGAGACGGGTCTGACGCTCCACTGGACCGCGCTGCTCTGGATTCCCGCCATCATCCTGCAGGCCGTGCTGATCGTCGGCCTCGGGCTGATCGTCGCGCCGGTCGTCGTGTTCTTCCGCGACCTCGAGCGGGCGGTCAAGCTCGTCATGCGCTTCATGTTCTACGCGACGCCGATCGTCTACAGCTTCGCGCTGCTGCCGCAGTCGCTGCACCTGCTCGCGTCCTTCAATCCGCTCGCCGGCATCTTCTCGCTGTACCGCTCGGCGTTCTTCCCGCAGGAGCTCGACTGGCTCACCGTCGGCATCGGCGCCGCGATGAGCTTCGCGATCCTGGGCATCGGCGTGCTGGTGTTCCGCAAGTCCGAGCGCGCCGTGCTGAAGGAGCTGTGATGAGCGAGCCGACCGTCGCCGACGGCCGCCCGATGATCGAGGTCGAGGGGCTCGGCATCCGCTACCGCCGCAACCGCCGCGGGCGCCGCAGCTTCAAGGACCTGCTGGCCGGCAACCTGCGCCGCAAGCGCCCCGACGAGTTCTGGGCGCTGCGCGACGTGAGCTTCACGGTGCGCGCCGGCGAGGCGATCGGCGTGGTCGGCCGCAACGGGCAGGGCAAGTCGACGCTGCTCAAGCTCGTCGCCGAGGTGCAGCTGCCCGATGAGGGCTTCGTCCGTGTCAACGGCGGCGTCGCCCCGCTCATCGAGATCACCGGCGGCTTCGTCGACGACCTCAGCGTGCGCGACAACGTGTACCTGACCGCCGGCCTGCACGGCATGTCCAAGGGCGAGATCGACGAGGCCTTCGACGAGATCATCGACTTCGCGGGCGTCGGCGACTTCGTCGACACCCCCTACAAGCACCTCTCCAGCGGCATGAAGGTGCGCATCGCCTTCTCGGTCATGTCGCGCGTCGAGGAGCCCGTGCTGCTCGTCGACGAGGTGCTCGCCGTGGGCGACAAGGGCTTCCGCGAGAAGTGCTACGCCCGCATCGAGCAGATGCTCGCCGAGGGCCGCACCCTCTTCTTCGTCTCGCACTCCGAGCGCGATCTGCGCCGCTTCTGCACCCGCGGCCTCTACCTCGACAAGGGCCGCCTGCTGCTCGACGGCCCCATCGACGACGTGGTCGCCCGCTACAACGCCGACCAGGCGTAGCCGACCGCGCACCGACGGTCGCACCCTGCGCGCACCCCTGGGCCTCTCGCCCCAACGAAGGAACTTCTCGGAGATCGCCGTCGCGGAGCGGTGCGACATCGGCGTTTCTGGAAGATCTCCTTCGTTCTGACGGGGTGGAAGCGGCGGGCGAGCGACACGGGAACAACGGAGCCCCGCCTCGCCGGGCGGCGGGACGGGGCTCCGTCGTGGTCGGTGCCGAGCCGCTGGACGCGGCTCGGCGCCGGGTGATCAGACGCGCGCGGTGCGGCGGCGGAGAGCGAAGGCGCCCGCGCCGAGCAACAGCAGACCGAGGCCGATCCAGAGCGTCTCGGCGCCCTGCTCGGAGCCGGTGCGCGCGAGCGTCGTGCTCGTGGTGGTGTCGCACTCGACCTCGGCACCCAGCGGGAAGCTGAACGACACGGGGTCGAGGGCGGTGCCGGCCTCGTAGAAGCCCGCGAAGACCTCCGCACCGGCGGCGGTGAGCGTCGCCGAGGCGCCGTTCCAGCTGATCCGGTCCGCGGTCTCGGCGGCGGTCGGCAGACGCAGCGTCGCGAAGGTCACGCCGCTGGCGCTCACGGCGGCGTTGTCGCCGTAGCCGGCCGAGCGCACGTCGAGGATCAGCGAGGCCGTGGTGGGGCTCGTCACCTGGATGCGCGGGTTCGACAGGTTCATGTCGAGCACGCCGCTGTGGCCGGTGAAGCTGGCCGAACCGGAGTACGCGACACGACCGCGGTCGTCGTCGGTGTTGAACGCGCCCGAGCCGGCACCCCAGTTGACGGAGTACGAACCGTTCGCGATCGAGCCCTCGATGTAGCTGCGGAAGCTCTCCTTGACGTTCCAGGAGATGCTCGCGCCGCTGACGGCGCGGGCGGTGCAGGACTCGGCCTGCGGCGCCTCGACCGCCGCGGGCAGCAGCGCCGCGGCGACGGTGAGCGGAGCGGAGGCGAGCACGACGCCGTCGACCGCGACCGTGACGGTGTGCGAGCCGGTGGCGAAGGTCGCCGGCAGGGTGCCGGTCACCGAGAAGCGGCCGTCGGCGCCGACCGTGGTGCGGCCGAGCTCGTACGGGTCGGAGTTGACCGTGACGACCGCGGTCTTGCCGGCCTCGAGGCCCGCGCCGGTGACCGTGAGGGCGCCGCCCTGCAGCACCGTGTCGATGCTGAGGTTGATCACGGGCTTGACCGTCACGTTCTTGACCGTCACGGGCGTGAAGGTGTCGAGACTGCGGTCGGTCGCCGACAGGCCGTGGGCCGCGGATGTGACCACCTGGTACGCGGTGCCGGGCACGAGTTCGCCGGCGTCCACCGTCAGGGTCGTCTCGAACGCCCCGTCGACGATCGAGGAAGGCATGACCCAGTCGAGCGTGATCCACCCCTCTGCCGGCAGCGGACCGCTGCCGGTGAAGAGCGCCGTCGCTCCGATACCGACGTAGGCGCCGTTCGCCGCGGCGGGTCCCGTGAAGCCGGTGCCCTTCACCGTGAGCGTGTTGGCGACATTCGGGTCGAGATCGGTCGTGTCGAGGGTCACCGTCGGTGAGCCGATCGGCTCGGGCTCGGGCTCGGGCTCGGGTACGACACCGGCGAAGGACACCGCGGTGAAGGTCGAGAAAGCGGCGTAGCTCGAGCCGGAACCCGCGTACGTGCGCACGCCGAACCGGGCACCGTCAGGAGCGCTCGCAGGCTTCGACGCAGCGAGCTCGGCGGCGAACGCACCGTCCGAGTCGACCGCGAAGGCACCGCGCGCGGCGCCGCCGACGCTCGCGATGTCATCCTGGTGCACGGCCCACTTGGTGGAGACACCGGTCCAGGCGTCGCCGACGTAGTAGCCGAAGACGACGTACGCGCCGCCGAACTTGCCCGGCAGCGGCTGGCGAGTGCCGTTCGTCGCCGGGGCGTTCTCCACGAAGCCGGAGCCCGTCACCGTGATCGCCTCGCCGGTCGCCGCCAGGTCCGTCGACTTCGACAACGAGACGGTCGGCGTCGGGATCGGGAAGAGAGCGTTCCAGTCGATCGTGACATCAGCGCGCGCGTAGAGATTCGCCGCGGTGGGCAGGGAACGCGACGGCCATGCGATGACCTCGTAGGACTTCGAGCGGTCCAACGTCGATGCGGCGCGCTCGAGGGTGCCGGTGATCAGGCCGTTCGCGGGGCTCACCGAGATGGCGCTCGTCGGGGTGACCGAAGCGAGGTCGGCGCCTTGCTCGACGATCGTGAGGTACAGCGATGGAGCGGCCTGGCCGGGCAGCTGGGGGATGTTCGTGTATCCCGAACCGGTCACCTCGACGGTGGCCTTGTCCTTCGCCACCACGGTGGTCGACGTCTGCAGCGACTTCGGCAGCAGGGCGTTCCAGTCGATCGTCACATCGGAACGCGCGTACAGCGTCGATGTCGTCGGGAAGGAACGGGACGGCCAGGCGATGACCTCGTAGCTCTTCGTGCGGTCGAGGGCGGATGCCGACGCGGTGAGCGTGCCGGTGATGTCTCCCGCGACCGGGGAGACCGAGATCCCGCTGTCGAGCGTGACGGTCGAGAGGTCGCTGTCCTTCTCGATGAGGGCGAGGTACAGCGACGGAGCCTGCTGACCGGGCAGAGCGACGACATCGCCGTAGCCGGCCCCGGTCACCGAGACCGTGACCTTGTCGTTCGCGACGACCGTGCTGCTCGCGCTCAGCGTCTTGACTTCGGCTGCGGCGGCCGGGGCCGCGATGCCGACGGCGGCGGCGGATGCGAGCAGCGCTGCGATCGCGAGGCTCGCGAGGGTGCGCCGTCCGGGCGCCCTCCTGGTTCTGTGCACGACAAGACCTCCGTGAGTGAGTCGGGTTGGCGCCCCGAAGTTAGGGCAGACTCAGTCAGCTTAGCCTTACCTGACCAATGCGTAGCATCCGCGATAACGAGAAGGTCTCGAAAGGCGACAGGCGGGGTTCAGCGCTCCGGGGCGTAGATCGCGCGGGCCAGGGCGTCGAGCACCTCGGCGGAGCGCGGGCCGAAGGAGAGGATCTGGCCGTCGGCCATGTCGACGAAGCGGCGGTTCTGCCCGGCCCTCGTCAGCGCGACGGCGGGCTTCTCCTCGAGCAGGCCGTCGACGCCGCCGACCGATTCGAGCCCTCCGGTCATGACGAGGATGAGGTCGGGGTCGAGCTCGGTGAGCGCCTCGTCCGTGGCCGGCATCATGCCCGTCCAGCCGATCTCACCGGCGGCGTCGATGCCGCCGAGGCTCTCGATCAGCTCGTTCGCGCCGGACTCCTCGCCGAAGAGGTAGTAGATGCCCGCGCTGCCGCGCAGGTAGAGGAACGCCATGCGCAGCCGTTCCGATTCCTCCGTCGGCGCGAGCGCCGCGATCTGCTGCACCGTGGACTCCACCTGCGAGCGGATGCGCTCGGCGAGCAGCTCCCCCGCCTCCGGCACGCCGAGGGCGGCCGCGACCTCGCGGGACTGCTGCTCGGCGGCGGCGTACGACGTGGCGGTGTCGACGAAGACGACGGCGATGCCCGCGTCGCGCAGCTGCAGCACCACGTCGTTCGGCCCGATGCTGCCGTCGGTGATCACGACGCTCGGGTCGAGGCCGAGCACGGACTCGGCGTTGACGTTGTGCCCTCCCGAGGTCACCTCGGGGAGGTCCTCGGTGCCGGGGAAGGTCGTGGAGGTGTCGCGGCCGACGAGCGCGTCGCCGAGGCCGAGGCCCCAGACCGTGGCGGCCAGCGAGCCGGAGAGGTCCATCGCGACGATGCGCGAGGCGTCGTCGACGGTGACCTCGACGTCGCCGGCGAGGTCGCGCGAGGTGACCGTGACGGGCAGCGACGGCACCGGGTCGTCGAGCACGGGCTCGATCGCCGCGTCGGCGACCAGGGCGGTCGACTCCCCCGCGTAACCGCGAGGGTCGTCGAGCGGCACGAGCTCCGACAGCGGTGCGCGCGCCTCCTCGGCCACCGCCTCGACCGGCTCGCCGCTCGAGGCGCCCGAGCAGGCCGCCAGGCCGACGACGAGCGCGACCGCGAGCGGTGCGAGCAGGACCCGGCGCATCAGGCGCCGGTCCTGCGGCGTCGGACGACGATCGCGGCGGTCACCCCGCCGGCGAGCGCGACGAGGCCGCCCACGATCGCGACGACGATGCCCGGCGAGACGGGTTCGTACTCCGGCTCGATCTCGAGCAGCAGCGATTCGGCAGTCGGCAGCGGCGTCGGCGCGGCGGCGACCGGCTCGGCGCAGGTGCCGCTCGCGGTCAACGTCACGGCGTCGAGCGCGGTGCCCGCCTCGTAGCTGCCGAAGGCGTCGAAGCCCTCGGCGGTGATGGTCGCGGGCGCCGCATCGACGGCGATGCTGAGCGACTCCCCGTCGCGCGCGATGGTCGCACCCGAGAGATCGAGGTCGCCGAAGGGCACCTGGGTCAGCGTCGCCGCCTCGGTGCCGCCCGCCATCGCGTCCTCCATCGAGACGCTGCGCAGGTCGAGCAGGATCTGCGCGGTGCCCGGACCGGTGAGCGCGATCGTCGGGTTCGCGACGGTCGTGTCGAGCAGCCCGCCGTGGCCGGTGAAGTGGATGCTGCCACCGAAGGAGATCGCACCCGTCGCGGCGTCGGCATCGGTCGTGCCGGTGCCGGCGGAGAAGCCGAAGCTCGGGGTCTCGTAGGCGGCGCCGTCGGCGACCTGCCACGACCCCTTCGCGATCGAGCCCGAGATGTAGGAGCGGAACGACTCCTTGAAGCCCCAGGTGATGCTCGCGTCGTCGATCGTGCAGCCTTCGGTTGCCAGCTGGGCCGACGCCGGGGACGCCGGGACGAGCAGCGCCCCGCCGACGAGGATCGCCGCGAGGGCGGGCGCGGTGGTGCGGAGGCGGTGCGGGCGCATGGGGGCTCCAGAGCTGCGAGCGGGTTGGTTAGGCGTCCCTAACCTATCCGAGTTCTGCTGGAGGGCGGCCCGGGGCGGGAGGCTCGAGCCGCGACGGGTACGCGAGCGGGGCGGGGCGCGCCGTGCGCACCCCGCCCCGCCCCGTGCATCCGCTCGTCGTCGTCGCTCCGTTTCGTGGAGCAGGACGTCGAGCGGATGCGCGCCGTCGTCGTCAGTCGACGTCGCGTCGCCAGGTGGTCAGCGCGCCGATGAGCACCAGCACCGCGGCGATGCCGGCGAGCACGAGCCCGCCCTGCCACCAGTCGAGACCTGCCGGCCCAGCGCCGCCGGTCATCATCATGCTCATGAAGCCCGACCCGACTAGGGCGTCGCTCGCAGCACCGGGCAGGAACTGCCCGAAGCTCGCGCTGACGTCGGTGAAGCTGAGCACCACGCGCAGGATCGGCTCGAGGAACTGGGTGAACGCGAGCACCACGACGATGACGATCACCTGGTTGCGGAAGACCGAGCCGAGGCCGAGCCCGAGCACCGCCCAGATCGCCATCGCGAGCACGGTGCGGGCGAAGAGCGCCCAGACGTCGCTGTCGCCGAGCGCGGTCTCGTTGCCCGTGGCGCCCAGGATGGCCGCGCCGGGCAGCACCGAGGCGAGCAGCATGCCGAGCCCGAAGACCGCGCCGATCAGTGCGGCCACGATGGCCTTGGCGCCGAGCACGGCACCGCGCGAGGGCGTGGCCAGGAACGTCGGCGTGAGCGTGCCGTGCCGGAACTCGGCGGTCACGAGGAAGGCCCCGACGAGCACCGGGAAGGCGTAGCCGATCGTGCTGCCGGCGCTGTAGACCGCCTGGGCTGCGGCAGCGCCCTCCAGGGGCTGCACGCCCCCGAGCAGGCCGCTGAAGATCACCGCGAACAGGGCCGC